>JABAOH010001054.1_pt1 | contig 40609 bp, 53 predicted proteins | sample 7062181 | NCBI WGS metagenome assembly JABAOH01 (sample SAMN14538630, study PRJNA623070) | marine sediment metagenome | biome: marine biome [ENVO:00000428]; feature: marine pelagic biome [ENVO:01000023]; material: deep marine sediment [ENVO:00002113]; isolation source: pool of 5 deep marine... | reverse complement strand
AGCATCTCTATTTGCGTGATAAATGTAGCTTTTAGGGATGGTTGAAGCGACCATTGAAGATTCCGACCCAACCTAACCCAGCCATTCCTACCGTTCTTCGAGGGTATCTGACCCAGTCAGACGGCGATGCTGTATTGAGCACGACTTTGCCAGGGAGACGAGTTGTAGGCAAGCATGGGAATAGAGGATAAGAAGAAGAGATGGGTGTTTAGGTGCGGAGTTCATCGCCGCCGAGAAGGGCGGTAAAGGAATGGCGTAAAAAATCTTCACTTGAACAAAACCTCCCCAAAAGCTGATAGATAGCCTTTTGGTATCACGGAAATAGAGTTGCTTACGTCAACGCCAGCGTCAACGCAAGAAATATTGACCTGGCTGTTCAGCCTGTGATAAGCTCTTTCGGGATTTTCAGCAGATGGAAAGATGAAAACGGGTCAAAGAATTGATAAGGATTCAGGAGAATAATTTGGAGCCTGATCTTTTCAATCTCTACCAATTGATGCTCAGGAGCCGCCTATTCGAACAGGCCGTCATTCAATTTTGGAATGATGGGAAAATCTCGGGCGAAATGCATCTCGGAATAGGTGAAGAGGCCATTGCAGCCGGAATTGTCGGACAAATTCAACACGGAGATGCATTGGCCCTCGACCATCGAGGGACTCCGCCTTTGATCATGCGCGGCGTCGATCCAACTCTCATTCTGCTCGAATTTCTCGGTCACTCCGAAGGCCTTTGCGCTGGGATGGGAGGCCATAAGCATATGTTCTCCCGCCTTCATCTCGCAGCATCTTCCGGAATTGTTGGAGCTTCAGCACCGGCTGCGGTTGGCTTTGCACTTTCTGCCAAATACATCCGTTCTGGCAGCATCTCGGTCGCTTTTTTCGGCGAAGGTGCCATGAATCAAGGTATGGTCATGGAATCTTTCAATCTCGCTGCTGCCTGGAAGTTACCGGTGCTTTTCATCTGTAAAGACAATGAATTGGCTATTACCACGCTTTCCTCAACTGTAACCAGTGGAAGTTTGGTCGAACGTGCCAGAGGCTTTGGCTTGAATGTCGAAGAAGTTGACGGAAGTGACGTGTTGGCAGTATGGGATGCTGTAAAATCAGCCATAGAACAAGCCCGCCAGGGAGATGGCCCATCCTATTTGCACATGCACTGTTACCGCCCTCAGGGGCATTTTCTTGGTGATCCTTTGATTCGGATTACCAGACATCCCGTGAAAGAGATGAAAGAACTGGCAGGCCCTTTATTAAAATCTGTGGCCAAAATAACAGGATCTTCGATGAGACAGAGAGCTGGTAGCTTGAAAAGTGTTTCAGCGCTCCTTGGAAAAACAATGAAAAGCCAACTTTTCAAACAAAAAGATCCTTTGGAGCTGCTGCGTCAAAAAATAAAATCAGATAAAGAGCGCCTTAAAAAAATAGAGAAAGAAGCGAATGAGGAAATCCAAGAAGCCGTGGATAGAGCCTTCCAAATGGCTGGCGGACAAACCGGGAGAAACTCTCTATGAAAAGAATGAGCTTTGCACAATCTATTGAGAGCGCATTGGCCCAGGCAATGGCTGAAGATGAACGGATTATCATCATGGGTGAAGATGTCCAGATGATACGGGTGAATCTTTTTTCACGTTTTGGAAAGGAGCGAGTTTTGAACACCCCGATCAGTGAAAGTGCTTTTGTCGGAGCTGCTGTAGGTGCTGCGATGTCGGGCTTAAAACCTATTGTTGAAATTATGCTGGTGGACTTTATCGGTGTAGCTATGGATGCCATGCTCAATCATGCAGCAAAAGTCGAGAAATTTTCAGGAGGGACTTGGAACGTTCCACTTGTTATTCGAACAGCCTGTGGAGGCGGGTACGGAGATGGAGGGCAGCATGAACAGAGTTTGTGGGGATGGTTAGCACACATACCAGGTTTGTCAGTTCTGGTTCCTTCAACTCCTGCCGATGCCGGAGGATTGATGCTTACAGCGATTGAGCATCATGGTCCTGTTCTCTACTTCGAGCATAAACTGCTTTCCGACTACTGGCTCGATTACATGGGAGGAAGTTCGAGAAAAACTGTTGAGTTTGATGTTCCTCCTCAAGGAGCATATGGACCTGTTCCCAAAAAATGGGAAGCAATACCCATGGGACGGGCAGTGGCACGGCGGGAGGGGAAAGATATCACAATCGTCAGTGTGGCTGTCGGTGTGCATCGATCCATGGAGGCAGCTGATACTCTAGAAAAAAAAGGGGTTTCCGCGACTGTATTGGATCTCAGATCAGTCTTCCCACTAGATAAAGATAGAGTGTGTGAATCCGTATCCCGCACAGGCCGCCTTCTTGTTGTTGATGAGGATTACAAGAATTTTGGGCTTTCAGGCGAATTGGCAGCAGTGGTTAAAGAAGCAGGTGCTTCCTTTACATTTGCCCGAGTCTGCACCGATGAGACTATTCCATACGCCCGCGCCATGGAATATCAGACACTCCCAAATACAGAAAAAATTGTCAACTCCGCTTTGCGTTTGATGGATAAATCAGAATCGAAATGAACATCATTGTTTGTGTCAAGCAAATCCAAGATCCCGAGATTCCTGTCGCAAAATTCAGATTGGATGCAGAGGAAAAAAAAGTTGTGCCGCCTGAAGGAATCCCTCCCATGATCAATCCCTACGATGAGCAGGCCGTTGAGCTCTCCCTCAAGCTTAAAGACAAACATGGAGGAAAGACAACCGTACTGACCATCGGGGATGATTCCTCGATTAAAGCGATAAAGCATGCTTTAGCCATGGGGGCCGATGAGGGGATGATCCTGAAAGATGCGGCTTTCGAAGGCTCGGACAGCTTCTCAACAGCCTACATCCTGAGCAAAGCCATACAAAAAATAAACAATTACGATCTCGTGCTGTGCGGCAGACAAGCGGCCGATTGGGACGAAGGGCTGGTCGGTTCAATAGTAGCAGAAATCCTTCATTTGCCTTTGGTTACACTGGTCGAATCGGTCGATCTCATCGAAAGCCGATTTCACGTCAAGCGGGTGGTTCTCGATGGCTATCAAGTCTTTTCCGTTCCTTTGCCAGCCGTTTTGACCGTCAGTCATGAAGCAGGACAGCCTCGATTGCCTTCAGGATGGGGGATCATTTCTGCGTCCAAGAGGGAAATCGATGTGTGGGATGCCAATACCATCGGCATCGACCCTTCTCAAATAGGTGGTCAAAAATCCCGAAAAAAGCTGATGAGACTTTTCATCCCTCAAAAGGAAAAAAAGTGTGAAATAATCCAAGAGGAAAAGCCGGAGGAAGCAGCCGGTAAGCTGGTAAAAAAATTGAGAGAGGCAGGAATCCTGTGAAAGGAATCCTTATTTGTGGAGAGCTTAAGAACGAAGGGATCTCTTCAGTCTCCAAAGAACTCATATCCACGGGTCACAAGCTGCAAAATAATCTCCATCAATCCTTAGATGTTTTATTCGTCGGAGAGAATCTTCGGGAACGGGCAGAGGAAGCCGCTCTTCTTGGGGTCAACAGAGTTTTAACGGCAGAGGGCCCTGAATTTTCAGAGTTCCATCCTGAACGTCTGGCCGGTATCATCACCGATGTCTGTCAACAGGAGAGACCTTTGATCATCCTTCTCGGTCAGACAGATTTGGGCCGGGATGTCGCTCCTAGATTGGCAGCGATGTTGGAGGGAAGTGTTTGTTTGGACTGCATCGATTTGACCTACGACCAGAAAACCAACACACTCATCCAAACCAAGCCAGTCTTCGGAGGAAACGCATTGGCCCAGTGGGCGACAGCTAGTATTCGTACCCATATTGTAACGATGAGACCACGATCAGAAAAGCCGGCAGACCCGGATCCCTCCAACCGAGCAGAAATTATCCCTATCCCTGTCGAACTGGACAAGACACAGATAAGGAGTCAACTGTTGAAAACGGTCCATGAGGAAGATAGGGGAATCAGGCTTGAGGAGGCGAAAATCATCGTGGCCGGAGGAGGAGGGATCGGCGGCAGCGAGGGTTTCGATTCAATCCGAGAACTCGCCCAGGCACTCGGTGCAGCCGTCGGCATAACCAGAGTCCCTGCAGACCAAAAATGGATGCCGAAAAGTCTTGAAATAGGACAGACAGGCCATATGGTCAGCCCGAGCCTGTATATAGCAGTCGGGATCTCTGGAGCTCCCCAGCATCTTGCTGGATGCTCAGGCTCAAAAGTCATCATCGCTATCAATAAGGATCCCCAAGCCCGGATATTCCAGGAAGCCGATTTTGGAATCATCGGGGATTACAGGGATATTCTGCCCGCTCTCATCGAAAAGTTAGAGCGTTTATAAGCTATCTGACGGGCTGAGCCAATGTGGCTGTTTCTTAATGAGCTTTATCCTTGGATACGAGGTGAACCTAAAAAGAGACCAGTTTCTTGAATTCCAAGAACCTGTTCTTAATTTCTGAACGTTTCAAGGATTTAAAGCGCTCGATTCCAAAATCTTCGATGGCAAAAGAAGCCATAACGCTTCCGTAGACTGCAGCCCTTCGCAGCTCTTTTTCATTGATCTGCCTCACCGCATCTAAATAACCCAAAAAACCTCCGGCAAAGCTGTCCCCTGCACCAGTGGGATCAATGACCTCCTCACAGGGATGAGCCAGAACACCAAAAACTCCATCCTTTCCCAGAATCAAGGCTCCATGTTCTCCCTTTTTCACAGCCACTAAACCAGGGCCCATTTCCATAATTTTTCGCCCAGCCTTGAAAAGATTTATCTCTTCGGTAAGAAGCTTGGCTTCCTCTTCATTGCAAAAGAACAGATTGCATCTCTTAAGAACTCTTAAAAGCGCTTCCCTGTTATTTTTGATCCAATGGTTAATAGTATCCATCGCAACCCACTTTGGATTTTCGAATCGGTTGAGAATGTCCTCCTGCAATTCTGGTTCGATATTGGCCAGAAAGAGAAACTCGGCCTGTTTGTAGTCGGGAGGAAGATGGGGCCTGAAACCGGCAAAGACATTCATCTCCAATTTGACAGTGGTTCTGTGGTTGGGATCATGACCGTATCGCCCCTCCCAGTGAAAGCTTTTTCCCTTGGCGAATTCGAGACCCCGGATGTCGATCTTTCTCTCTTTGAAAAAAGCGATCGTTTCCTGGGGAAAGTCTTCGCCTACCACTCCGACGATCATGGGAGAGGCGAAGTAACTGGCAGCCAAGGCGCAATATGTGCAGGATCCGCCTACGATTCCCTCTCTGCGTTCTTCCGGAGTCTCGATCGTATCAAAGGCTAGAGACCCGACCACAACAAGAGTCATGACACATACTTTCCGATGATGTGTTTCAGTCTTTCCTTTGTCTCTCGGGGGATAAGATCGGACGAGGTGACGATGCAATTTTCCAAAGCCCTGGAACACGCGCACACTTCTCCCCCCTCTGGAGGAAGCGCAACCAGGGTCTCCTTGAGGATGCTCTTGGCATTGTGGATATTTTGCCTCAAATTTTCCAGGATCAGATCCACGCTTACGGTCTCCTCCTCTTCATGCCAAACATCATAATCGGTGACCAAGTTCACGGTGGCATAACATATTTCTGCTTCCCGGCAGAGCCTTGCTTCCGTGACACTTGTCATCCCGATGACATCGCACCCCCAAGAACGATAGATTTGGGATTCGCTTATGGTCGAAAAGGCCGGTCCATCAATACAGATGTAAGTTCCCTTGGGATGCACTCTCAATCTCAGATCTTTCCCCGCCTCGGAAAGAGCTCGGGATAGATCCGTGCAAACAGGGCGGGCAAAACTGATATGAGCAGCTATCCCTTCACCGAAGAATGTATTTTCCCTCCGGGTTCTGTCGAAAAACTGATCAGAAAGCACGATATCTCTCGGTTTGATTTCTTCTCTCAGAGAACCCACAGAATTAACAGAGATGATCCTCTCTACCCCTAACATTTTAAAGCCATATATGTTGGCCCTGTAGTTGATCTCAGAAGGAAGAATACGGTGCCCTTTGCCGTGGCGATTGAGAAAGGCAATCTTTCTTCCCTCATACACACCAATAATATACGAAGCCGAGGGTTTGCCAAAGGGAGTTCTCAGCTCCCTTTTCTCCACGATCTCGATCCCTTCGAATTCATACAGTCCTGTCCCGCCAAGCAGTCCAATTTCTGCCTGGGATTTTTCTTTTTCCTCTGACAATTTCACGCCGCCTCCTCTCTAATGCGTCTGGCTCATGTCTTGAATAAGCCGTTTGATTCAGGACTCAGCATTCACTGATTGGACGCTGTTGTCTATTAATTGGAGATATTGATATAACCTTTATCCAGACGCAAGTCAAGCCGACGCCCGACGAGAAGGCAGCCGTATCAGCTTATATCGATCAAGATACAGATAGAGAGAGACGAACCGCTTCAAACGGAGATGATAAAAGCGGCTTATGTTTTTGGGGTCAGATAGGTTTTGACCTTTTCATCCTCTTCTCGATCGACCCAAACAAGATATCCTCGCTTTTTTGCCCTTTCAATCAGGGGAGCAGGGAGAAAGGGTGTGATCAATTCATAGATCTCCCCTTTCTTCAGATCTTTAGCCTCATCGAAAACGCGGGAAATGGGCTGAATACCCCTGTCGAGCATCGGTCGAGCGTCCAGATGCCGTATAACACGAGAATCTGAAAACCAGGATGGCCTTTCCTCAGTAACAATCTCCGACAGCTCATCAGAAACGAAAATATCCTGAATTCCGGCTTCTTTTCTCAATCTATTGATCAGTTCTGATAAAGGCACCCTTCCCGCAGCAGCGACCTGACGGAGGGAAGCCACTCTTGCGATCGTTTTCCTGAGTATAGGATTGCGCAACTTCTTGAATTCTGGGGCCATCTCCATCAGAACCTCTTCCAGCTGGGGGAATTTCTCCAGTAATTTTCCGATTTTCGTTTCCGGCGTTATTCGGAAATCGGAATTCGAAGCTTCCATCTCAGGCATCCTTCTTTTCGTAGTGCAGCAGTCTTTGTTCGCCGGTTAATTTCCTTTTTTCTGTCAGATCCTGACTGACCTCCAAAGTTCCCAAATATCCTCCCCTCTCATCTCTTAGGGCAAAATACTCGATATGAATAAATCTATCCTTCAGGCTGATCCAGAATGCTGCATGGTCCTGTTTGCCTTGTTTGAAATCATCCAGAATCCTCTCGACCACATGAACACTCGAAGGAGGATGACACTGCTGGACTTTGCGGCCGAGGATCGCTCGACTTCTGGCAAAGATTCGTTCTTTCCCCTGTGTGAAATACCTGACTCTGTCATCCTTATCGACGAAGGTCAAGTCAAAGGGAATAGTGTTCAAAAGGGCATTCAATTCGCTGACATTGAAACTTCCGCTGGGCAGTCGAATTTTCCCAGTCTCTTCGGGAACACGCTCTTGTGGCTTTATTCCTTCTGGCTCCCATTTGTGTTTGGGATCATAAAGGCAGAAACCATACTCGATGCTCTGTTTTTCTATCTCATACCATTCTTCATCATTCAGAGTATCCAGACACATGGGGAAAAGGATTTCCTCTTCCTTGCCGATCATATCCTCTACAGAATCGGAGGCGGGTTTGAGCACCAGATCGGCCAGGGTTTTTGCCTCATCAAGAGTCATTTCATCAGTTGCTCCGAGAGCCTCGACAGCTCCCTTCAGAAGCTCTCGGGTTTCATCATGTTTACCCCACATCACGGTCGGAGGCCCTGTTACTCCATGCTTTTCTAAAAAAGGAAACAAAAGGTTCTCCTTTCGCAGGTAATGCTTCTCTACATCCATCAAAGCATTGAAATGGTGGCGAATTTCATCGATTGTTTCTCGAACTTTAACGTCACCTTTAGTCTCCTTAAATTTATCATACAGCTTTCCTAATGCCTTAATCTCCCTCAGCAAGGCACGATTTTCTTCTTTAAAGGTATGGACTGGATGGCCAGGAGGAACGCCCTTTTCCTCTCTGCGGTCGATGATTCCGTCCAACGCTGCCGTATGAATATCGCAGAGTTTGAGAACTTCTTCCTGAGGCAAGCCTTCTGAGATCAACTCCTGCTCGACTTCGACGACATCATTATAAGGCACTTTTCCCAACAACTGGATCAGCTGCTTTCGGACGGCGTCAGGGGCTTGCCCTTCGTGCAGCTGGAGAATCATATGCTTGAGAAGCTCTTTTCTCTTCTTCGCATTATCCAGCAGCTCACTCATCACTTCCTCCTTACAGTATCGGTTATTCTTATTATACAAAACATCATCCGAAAATCATTGACATGAGTCAATTTTGTCCTTGCATTTCTCTATGAATATTCCTAATATTTGTATAAATCAGTGAATCATAGGATTAACGGCGTCCACTAAAAAAAAGGAGAGCAAAATTGGGCATACAAAAATTCTTCATAATTTTGGCATGTGCAGCATTCTGTGTGAATGCCTACGCTCAAGAATGCGTGGAGTGTCACAAAGAAGTCACACCGCATATCGTTGGCGACTGGCAGTTGAGCAAACACAGCCAAAACGAAATCAACTGCTCCGTCTGCCATGGTGATGCACACAAGGATTCCTACGATGTGGCCGATGTCCTTATTCCCACGCCCGAAACATGTGCCACCTGCCATGAAGAGAGAGTGGAACAGTTCAAGGCTGGAAAACATGCTGCCGCATGGGCGGCAATGAAAGCCATGCCGACTGCTCATTGGCAGCCGATGGCTCTGATGGAAGGGATGAAAGGCTGCGGAGGCTGCCACAAGATCGGACTGAAGACCGAACAGGAGATAAAAGAGCTGAAGATAAACGGAGCTGGATTCGGCGTAGCTTCGTGCGATGCTTGTCATACCCGTCACACGTTCTCTGTCCGGGAAGCCAAACAACCTCAAGCCTGCCAAACCTGCCATATGGGATTTGACCACCCCCAGTGGGAAATGTATTCTGGCTCAAAACATGGAGTCCGTTTTCTCCTTAAACAGAATAGGACTCTCCCCGAGACTGTTGCTGCTCCCACCTGTCAGACATGCCATATGCAGGAAGGAAACCACGCTGTGCTTACAGGATGGGGATTTTTGGCTGTAAGGCTCCCCATGCCCGAGGACGAGCAATGGGCTTCAGACCGCGCTGCCATCCTCCAAGGACTCGGCGTTCTCGATCCAGAGGGCAATCCCACCAGTCGACTCGAGGTGGTCAAGGCAGCCAATGTCGCTCGTCTCACCCAGGAAGACTGGCAGAGAGAGCGCGATAAAATGCTCAAGACCTGTAACCAGTGTCATTCGCTGAATTTCGCTAGAGCAGAATTGGAAAAGGGCGATCAGATGATCAAGGCTGCAGATTCGCTGATGGCTGAAGCCATTCGCATAGTCGCGGATCTTTACCGGGATGGAATTCTCGAAAAACCGGATAATTATGCCTATCCCTTTCCGGACCTTCTCACCTTCCACGACGCCCCCACCATTATCGAACAAGAGCTCTTTGTGATGTTTCTCGAACACAGGATGCGCACCTTCCAAGGAACATTTCATGCGAATCCAGATTATGCTCTCTGGTACGGCTGGAGCGAAATGCAGAGATCCCTATCAGAAATCCGACAGATGGCCGAAGAACTCCGTCACTCCCATAACAGATGAATGTCTTCCTCTAGGAGATGCCAGGAGGATTGAAATTTTTCAGCTTCTGCATCCTCTGATTATTTAAGCGGACAGTTCACAAATTATCCATCAGCCTGTGTATGTTCTCTATCGATCTGTGTATTTATTTCATTCGTGATTGACGGAAGGGCAAAGGAATTGAAGGACACTGAGCATCGGCTTTTTGAGATTTGAGTTTTCCCCTGTATTCCGGTATTCTAAAGGCCAGAGGTAAATAAAAGTGGATGCTCATCAGGAATTCAAATCTGTATGCGATATTCTGTCAGTTTCAAGGCAGGTCACCGTGCTGACCGGAGCAGGAATCTCCGCAGAATCTGGCATACCGACGTTCAGGGGAAAGGAAGGATTATGGAAGAAATACAGAGCAGAGGAGCTGGCCACTCCAACAGCTTTTATCGAAGACCCCAAGCTGGTTTGGGAATGGTATGACTGGCGCAGAGGAATCATCGGAGCAAAAAAACCTAATCCAGGCCATGATGTCCTTGCCGCGTGGGAAGGACTCTTTCCTCACTTTGCTCTCATCACACAGAACATCGATGGGCTTCACCAAAATGCTGGATCGAAAAATGTTATAGAACTTCACGGGAACATATGGAAGCAGAGATGCATTGAGGAACAGACAATCAACGAAAATCATGATATCCCCCTCAGAGAAATTCCTCCTCACTGTCCATTATGTGGAGCTCTATTAAGACCTCATGTTGTCTGGTTCGGGGAATCCCTGGATGGTTCGGTCCTGCAGAGATCCTTCCTGCTGAGTTCGAATTGCGATGTGATGCTGGTGGTGGGGACCTCTGCCGTCGTTCAGCCAGCGGCTTCACTTCCCTTAAGCGCGGCAGAGGCTGGTGCGAAAATCATCGAGATAAACCCTGATCCCACCCCGCTTACAGCTCATGCCGATTTTTCCTTCCGGGCTAAATCGGGAGAACTGCTGCCTTTTTTAGACGCAGAACTAAGGAAACAGCTACAAAAAAGGGAATAGTTTGTCATGAAATACATTTATTTCGACGGCTCGTCCGGTGTGAGTGGTGATATGATCCTGGGAACATTGCTGGACTTGGGCATATCCCCTTCCGTATTCAGGAAGAAGATGGCTAAGCTCGAACTCCCTGTGGAGATAACGGTAACCGAGACAAAAAGAGCTTCGCTCAGGGGATTGAAGGTCGATGTCTGCGTTCGAAGAAAACAGAAAATAACCAGAAAATGGTCGGATATCCAATCTCTTCTTAAAATGAGCTCCTTCCCCTCCGGAGTCAGGAATCGAGCTTTGGATATCTTCAGGACTCTCTTTGAAGCTGAAGCGAGGGTTCATGGACAAAAACTCAGCCAGACCCACCTCCATGAGGCAGGTGCGGACGATGCCATCATCGACATTGTCGGAAGCTGCTGGCTGGCCCATAAGCTGGATATCGGAAAATTCTACGCTTCACCTCTAAATTTAGGCGGAGGATGGGTCAAGGCCTCCCACGGCGTCCTCCCCGTGCCACCGCCTGCCGTAGGGGAACTGCTCAAAAACGTTCCTGTCTATTCTGCACATATACAAAATGAACTCGTCACTCCAACGGGAGCAGCCATTCTGTCATCCATAGTAAAGGAATTCCTGCCTTTTCCGGAGCTGTGTTTTGAAAAGATCGGATATGGAGCAGGGACCAAGAATTTTCCAGGCTTTCCCAATATCTTACGCTCGTTTTATGGTGAAGTGAACCATTTCAAAAGTGGAAAAAAAGTCTTTATGATCGAAACGAACATAGACGACGATAACCCTCAGATTTTAGGGCATTTTCTGGAAAAGGCCTTAAAAATGGGGGCTCTGGATGCGTTCTTCACACCTGTTTTTATGAAAAAGAACAGACCCGCCACAAAATTGACCCTGATAGCAGAGCTTGCTAAAATAGATGCGCTCATCCGTGCTGTCTTCAAAGAGACAAGGTCCATAGGTGTCAGGTATTTTCCGGTCCACCGGAGAGTCTTGGATCGAAAAATCCACAAAATTTATGTTCTAGGAGAAGAAATTCCGATAAAGACGGCTTACTTGGAAGGGAAAGAAGTAAACATCCAGCCGGAATTCAGTGCGTGCAAAAAAATCGCTCGTAAAAATGACCGTCCAGTCAAAGAGATCCTCTTTCTCGCAATGAAAGAATGGGAGAGGGCAAAGAGAAAGAAAGAAGATGCCTGAAAGAAAAAACAAAAAAACAGACCGGAAAAAGATTGAAAGGGGAGTAAAGCTGATCCTGGAAGGCGTGGGAGAAGATCCCAAACGTCCGGGACTCAAGAACACGCCATCCCGTGTGGCCTCTATGTTCTCTGAAATCCTGGGCGGACAAAAAGAAGACATTCCCAAGCACCTTCGTGTGATCCAGGGAGAAAAACATGACGAAATGGTCTTGATCAAGAATATTCCTCTCTACTCCATGTGCGAGCATCATCTTCTTCCCTTCGCTGGGGTAGCTCATGTGGCTTATATTCCAAAGGGGGGAAGAATCGTAGGGCTCAGCAAAATTGCACGAGTCGTGGACATCTTATCCCGCCGTCTGCAGGTTCAGGAACGGCTGACCAAACAGATCGCCGACCTCATCGACACTCATTTAAGGCCTCTAGGAGTGATGGTCGTCATAGAGGCCGAGCATATGTGCATGTCCATGAGGGGAGCAAAAAAACCCAAATCCTTTACGATTACATCGGCGGTCAGGGGATCCTTTCGCACGAACAATGCCACTCGATCAGAAGCCATGACGCTGATAAAGGGAGGGATATCTGGTGGGAGAGAACTCTAAACCAACATTTTATATCACGACCCCGATTTATTATGTGAATGACGTTCCTCACATAGGCCATGCCTATACCACCATCATCGCAGATGCCATCAGCCGATTTAAAAAACTCGCCGGATACGATGTCTTTTTTCTCACAGGAACCGACGAACACGGCCAAAAAGTCGAAAAAGCCGCCTCCGAAAAGAGTTTAACGCCCATCGAACTTGCCGATACGGTTGTGGAGCGGTTTAAAAAACTATGGGCAGCCCTGAATGTATCCTATGACTTTTTTATCCGAACCACCCAGCCCCTCCATGAAAAGGGCGTGCAAAAAATTTTCCAAAAATTAAAAGAAAAAGGAGATATTTACAAGGGCACATATGAAGGGTGGTACTGCATATCCGATGAAACCTTCCTTTCAGAAGACATTCCGCTGGAAGAGGGCGGCTATAAAATTTGCCCGGACTGTGGTAAGCAGGCAAGTGTAGTTTCAGAGGAATGCTATTTCTTCAAGCTTTCTGCCTATCAAAAAAAACTTCTCGATTTTTATCAAAAAAATCCAACTTTTGTTCGACCTCAAAGCCGTATGAACGAAGTGGTCAGCTTTACCCGCCAGGGACTCAAAGACTTGAGCATCACACGAACAACGGTCAAATGGGGCATTTCTTTGCCCGATGATCCTGAACACACCATTTATGTCTGGTTCGATGCCCTTCATAATTACCTGACAGGCATCGGATACGGCTGGGACGAAAAACTCTACGCAAAGTTCTGGCCCGCACAGATTCATCTTATCGGTAAAGATATTCTCAGGCATCACGCTGTTTTTTGGCCGGCATTTCTGATGGCTGCCGACTTTCCTCTCCCTGAAACCGTGTTCGCCCATGGCTGGTGGCTGAAGGATGAAACCAAGATGTCGAAATCCAAGGGAAATGTCCTCAATCCATGGGCTATTCTGAATGTATTCGGTCCTGATCCTCTCCGATATTTTCTACTCCGGGAGGTCCCCATCGGTCTCGATGGGAATTTTTCGCATGAGGGATTCATCCACCGAGTCAACTCAGACTTGGCCAATGATCTAGGCAATCTTGTCCAACGTTTGTTGACCATGATTCATAACTACTTCGGGGAACAGATTGAAATTCTGGATGAGGAAACAGAAGCCGATCAAAATCTGCGCTTTGAATTCGATTCCCTTAAAGAAAATTCCTTCCGTCATTATGAGGATTATGCTCTGAACAAAGCACTGGAAGAGATTTGGGTGTATATCAACTCTGTGAACAAATACCTTGCAGAAAACGAGCCCTGGAAATTAGCCAAGGATTCCACTCTTAAAGGCAGATTGGGACGGATCCTCTATCAAGCAGCCTGCGCATTGAGGGTAATCGCTTATCTTCTCTTCCCGGTTATGCCTGAGTCATGCCAGAAAATAGGACAGCTCCTCGGGGAGGAGCGGCCTATAGAAAAGGGATCTTTCACCGAGCTGAATTTTTTCGACCTCAAACCTGATCAAAAAGTTCAAACATCTCAACCTCTGTTCCCCAGAGTTAACTTAAAAGACTTCTTGAAAGAGGAAGAAAGCCGAGAATTTTTTTCCCAAAAGGAGGAAAAAATGGATCAAATCACTTTTGATGAATTCAAGAAAATGGATTTAAGAGTCGGTGAAATTGTCCAAGTGGAACGGGTAGAAGGAACGGATAAACTTGTTAAGATGGATGTCGATATCGGATCAGAAAACAGACAAATGGTAGCCGGTATCGCCGATAATTACAGTCCTGATGAGCTGAAGGGGAAAAAAGTCGTGGTGATCGTCAATCTTAAACCCGCAGTTATCCGTGGAATCGAGTCTCAAGGAATGCTTCTTGCAGCAGAAGTCGGCGAGAAGGCGATCATACCTGTCTTCACCGAAGACGTTCCTGCGGGAGCCAAAGTCAGATAAAGCGCGGATTTTTATACTCGATCATCTTGCGAAATACAACATGAGAAGAAGAGCATTTATTCACGCTTTTTTTGGATCAGCTACTGGATTGAGCACATGCTTTTTCTCTAAGAGACTTAGAGGCACATGTCAAACATTATCTCATAAGCCTGGCCAGGACCGAGGTGTCGTGGTGCGAGTGCTGGGAACGGCTCAGGACGGAGGGATCCCTCATATCGGCTGTTCATGTCCAAATTGCCAAAAAGCATGGCAGATCCCCCTCTTTTCCCGCCTTGCTTCTTCCCTGGCCGTTTGTGATCTTGAAGCCGGCAAGATTTTCCTTATCGATGCGACGCCAGACATTCGCATCCAAACCCGGATGATCATGAACATGAAAGAACCAAAAAATAACTCTCTTAGATTTGCTCCGGACGGTGTGCTCCTCACCCATGCCCATATAGGACATTACACCGGACTGATGTTCTACGGATATGAAGCTCAATCTACGGTTAAGCTTCCAGTCTACTGTTCTGAGCGTATGGCCGAGTTTCTCGCCACCAACGGCCCCTGGAGTCAGCTCGTTTCCCTGGAAAATATCGCCATACAGACGATAGAACCAGAAAAAGTTTTTCTATTAACTCCTCAGATTTCTGTTACGGCTTTTCAGGTCCCCCATCGAAATGAATATTCCGATACTCTTGGGTTCAAAATCCAAGGGAGCCGGGACATGCTCCTGTATATTCCCGATATTCACAGTTGGGAGACCTGGGACCGATCCGTAGTCGAAGAGGTCAAAAAAGTGGACCAGGCCCTCCTGGACGGGACATTTTACAGCGCCGACGAACTTCCCTCCCGCGATCTCTCATCCATAGGCCATCCCCTCATCTCCCACTCCTTACAAATCCTTAAGGACATTGCCAAAGAGGGAAGAACACAGATCTTTTTCACGCATCTGAACCACACCAATTTAGCACTGGATCCAGAGGGAGAGCCCAGAAAAAAAATCGAGGAGCATGGCTTTCATCTCGCCAGGGATGGTATGGAATTTTCTTTATGATGATTGAGAGAGCAGACTAAAGGACGAGATATTTTTTTAACCGAGAGAAAGGAACCGCACCCTCACGAATGATGCGGGCTTTTCTTTCAGATAAGTCCAACACAGTTGAGGGTAAATGACCTTTGGTTTCTCCTCCATCTACGATAAGACCGACTTTCCCGTTGAACTCATGAAAAGCTTTCCTTGGATCGGAAATGTCCTTTCCTCCCGAAATGTTAGCGCTTGTTGCAGTAACCGGAAAGGATGCATAGCGCACAAAGGATCTCAACCACTCATGTTCTGTCAGGCGCACGCCAATCGATCCAGAAGGGCCTTTCAGCTCCTCGGGCACGCGGGGCGCGGCTTTGAGAACAAGAGTTAAGGGGCCTGGCCAAAAATTCGAGGCAAGAGGCCCAAAGGTTGGAGGGATATCAGAAGCGATTTCTTGAATCATGGCCAAATCTGAAATCACAACAGAGAGAGGTTTCGAAAGGGGCCGCCTCTTCAGGCGGTATATTTCCTGGATTGCTCTTCTGGAGAAGCAGTTCGCACCCAAAGCGTAAAACGTTTCTGTCGGATACACGATCACTCCATCCTTCAATAGATGCTGTGCGATTTTTATTATTTTATCCCATTCGATCAGCTCTGGATCGATCTCGATTAGCTGGGTCTTCAATGCCATGATGCTCTTATGGTACGAATAAAACAGGTAAGAGTAAAGATCCGCTCTTATCTTCGTACCTCGAAGATTTGAAACCGCTTACACAACCTATGAATAACTTGACTATCTCTGATTTCTATTCTATAAACAGTATTCGATCAAAAATCGATTCAGAGTGGACAATTGACCTCTTTTAGAAACACTGTGTGCTTGAACCTCCCCTGAATCCAGATATGTTATAATTGGCATAGATTTTGCTTATATTCGAGACAGAGGTGATAAAAATGAAAAAAATATCGATTCTCTTGACAGCGGTCCTTGTTTTGGTTCCCGGTTTTATATTCTCTGATGTTGTCACTTTCAAAGTGGGCTATTTTTTTCCCCGAGCCGAGAGCGATCTCTGGCAGGATGAGTTTTACAACATGAGCCTTACAAAATCCAACTATCAGGCCTCGAGTTTTGGATTTGGCTATGAGTATTTCTTCAGCAACCAACTCAGTGTGGTCCTGAATGTGGAGGGATATTCCAAAAATAAACTCGGGTATTATGAAGAGTACGTAGGATATGAATTCTTCGAAGGAGATTTCGCATTTCCTATTGAGGAATTCGAAGGAGATTTTGACCCTTCGCATACCTTCAGTGTATCCATAACTCCCATCCAACTTTCTCTGAAAATTGCCCCATTGGGAAGAGGTAACAAATTTATCCCGTACATAGGGGGAGGCGTTGGACTCTATATCTGGAGTGTCAGGCTTTATGGGGATATTATCGATTTTGAAGATGACAGTTACTACTACGAAGATGAAGAGATCATAGTCGATCCTATTTACCCTATCTACCCTGCCAATATCAGGGATGAAAACAATTTGAAGGTGGGTTATCATGCCTTCGGTGGAATCATGATACCCGTAGCAAACAGGATCAGCTTCGAAGCAGAGTTCAAATATAATTCCGCAAAAGGAAAATTTTCGGAAGACGATCCATATTCCGGATTTCTTGGCTTCGAACCTTTTGATCTCAGCAGCTACCAGATTTCTGTGGGGCTCAACTACTGGTTCTGACCAACAGTCCAGATTCTTGACTCTCGGAAAGAGTCAATCATTCGATCTCTATGACAGCTCCGTCTCGAGACGGAGCTTTTCATTTTCAGCCATATTTATCGGGTCGTAAACACTCTATGTGTATGACGATTTCGGAGATCGCCATATCGTTTCACCTCTTGCAATGGCACATGAATCCGGTTAATAAACGAGGTGCTGGGAAAATCCGTGCGAATCGGTGAACCTGACTGTTACCCTAACGGGGTTTCGGATATGCTTTCTGACGGAGCCTCTCCCCAACAAAATGTGCGACTTTTTGTCCTGAAAGGAGCATTCCGCCGAAAATCGGGCCCATTCTCGGTCCGCCAAAAACCGCGTTGGCTGCCATACCGCAAACATATAAATTGGGAAATATCTCCCTGGTGTTCTCGAGAAGGGCCATCTCTCCTTTTTCTGCCCACATCGGACGCTCCCCCACGATTCTTCCATCGGGAGTGGAAAGCTTTGCTCCTGACTTCTCGCTCACCACTCGTGCAATTTCGGCGGCGTGTCCTGTGGCATCCACAACGAAGGAGCTTCTGGCTGTTAGGGGGTCGACGTGCAGATGAGCGGCCTCAGCAGCAGCCCAGTTGATCACTACACCTCGGATTTTCTCATCGTAGATCACCACATCCTCTGCTGCAATAGAGTTGAAGATCTGGGCCCCTTTTTTAATCGCTTGACTCAACAGGACTCCCAGTGTTTCCAATGAAGAGGCCACATAATAATTTTTTCTGTAACGAACCGCCTCGATCCCCCATTCTTCGAGAAGAGATTTGCATTCCTCCTGGATGACAATCCTGTTGAACATCATCCCGCCGCCGGGCAACCCGCCCCCGGGACGGAGAGCCTTTTCGTAAACCACTACCTTATATCCCCATTTGGCTAAGAAATAAGCCGCGCTCAGCCCGGAAGGTCCCGCTCCGCAGATGATTACGTCCGATTCAAGATGGCTGAGGAGGTCCTGAAAATAGCTTTCGATTATTGCTCTTGAAATCTCAACATCATCCAGCATTCTCTACCCCTTTACAAAATTCCTTGAAAGAACAGACATCATTATAAAATTACACTTCGCCTGGGTCAATCTAAGAAATACAGGAATAAGCATTTCCAGTGCAAAGGAAAATATTTCTCGAATCACCACGAGAGAATCGCGCTGAAGATTTTGTCAGAACGCATCGTAGGAAACGATCTCTTCAAGATTTTTTCTGCCTCTCGATAAGGGGGTCTCAGCCGGAAATCCAAGGGGCGTCAGGGCTAATACCCTTACGTCATCGGGTATGTTCAAAATGGACTTAACATCCTTTTCTTCAAACGCACCGATCCAACAAGTTCCCAACCCTTCCTCTTGTGCCTGCAGAATAAGATGCTCCATAGCCACAGCCACATCCACGGGCCAAGACTTCATGTAGTTTCCCATGCGAGAATAACATTTATCAGGATACCCACACGCCACCACAATAAGGGGAGCCTCAGCCATAAAAAACTGCCCGTTCGAAGCTTCTGCTATTCGCTGTTTCAAAGAGGGGTTTCTCACGAGGATGAATTTCCACGGCTGAAGGTTCTTTCCCGACGGTGACTGACGCACAGCTTCTAAAACACGTAAGAGCACATCCTGCGGGACAGGATCTTGTCTGTAACTGCGTACGCTTCTCCTCTCTTTTATGGCTTTTAAAATGCTCATTCTTCCTCCTCCTTCAGTCTGTATTTATCGATAAGCGAGAGATATTTCCGAAGTTCCTCATCTTTGTTTCGCTTTTTAAATCCATTAGCCAATATCTGACATTTCTTCACCAGTTCCTTCTTGACGTTTCTTCTCTGCTCTGGAGTCAGTTCCAGTCCAAGAGCTTTCTCCAAAGCATAAATGCGGAACCTGTCCATTCCCCAATATCTTTTCGATAATTGATCGGCATGCCCCCCGCGCTTGATGATCAGCGGCTGCTCGATCAGATGGATCGGATAGTGAAAAGCCGTCCGAATACCGAGGTCATAGTCCTCGCAAGCTGGTAACTTTTCATCAAAATATCCAACGGTTTTGAAAACCTCTCTCCGGAAAAGCGCAGAAGAAAGGCTCAGCAAGCAGAGCGGCAAAACTCTATTGAATATCCAACCTGAATATTTTTTATGCTTCTTCCTGGGATTGACACATACGCCGTTTCGAATCCAGATTTCTTCGGTATAACAGACCGCGGCCCTGGGATAAGCTTCCATGTAGCTCATCTGGGTTCTCATCTTATTTTTCAGCCATAAATCATCAGAATCCAGATAAGCGATAAAATCTCCCGATGAAATCCCAAGACCCTTATTCCGGGCTGCACTGATCCCCTTGTGTTCCTGGTAAGAATATTTGACCTTCCTCCCAAAGGATCTGACAATTTCTTTGGTTTGATCAGTGGACCCATCGTCGACCACCCAAAGCTCAAAAGGATGCGCACGAGTCGCCCTTTCGAAATAATCTTGATCGATAACCGACTGAATGGCCTCTTTTAGGAAGGCTGCGCGATTATAGGTCGGAATGATAATACTTATTTTTGGTCGAGGTTGAGCCGCCACCTGTTCCACACACTCCCTTCCAAAGACTCAGCAATCATGTGGTCCTATTGATGGATACCGCTCCTTGCTTCTGGTAGGGAATGGTCAAGCGTCCCCATATGGTCTGTATCTTTACTTCTCCAGAAAATGTACACTGTGCGGAAGATTGTTTGAGGATGTCGTAGACTTCCTTTCCCACATCAAAAAAATTCAGAAGGAAAGGAAGAGCGAAGATTTTCTCTCCTCGTTTTTCGATATTTTTATCACCGCTTATATTCCCCTGGCCTAAGGAATGCCCACTTAGAATTAGATTGTAGCTAATCCTGTCAACCAGTAGTTCGAAATCATTCTTGTTCATGAATTTAACTCTAAAGTCAATGTCAGCACCCCCGATGGTGAGCGTATTGACTTGGATGTCGATCCAGTCTATCTCGGGCTTCCAAAAGATCGGGAATTCACCAGTAAAAGCGAGGGCGAGTTTTCCTCTCTCTCTGCGTCCATCACTGAACCACGCCCAACCCACGAGGCTGCAAACAGGATGTCCCTCATCCTTTATTTCCGGGATTGCCCGGAAAAGATGCTCATATGTGATCTTCACGGGAAAGGCGACAAGAATCTCATTTTTCGCCTCTATCCTGAGTCCCTCCTCCAAATTCGTCTGAAGCTGAATATAATCCTTATGGTTAACGAGAAAGCGGTAATCGTAGCGGGAAAGATGATAGGCCTTGGAGGAGGAATTGGAAATATTCACATAAAAAACAAGAGTGAGTCCCTCCAAGGTCAAGTCCTTGATCCTTCTCTCCTTCAATTCAATTTTTAAGTCACTGTCGACGGAGGCCGAAATAGAAAATTGTGCAGATGCAACAAGAAGAACTGCGAATAAACAGATTTTATTTCTCATTCTTTGGCTCCTCTCAATATCGAGCATTTAGGATACACCATTGCGGTAAAGAGCTCAAGTTAATATGACTCCAGGCTTTCATAACTTTCATATTTTTTGTAAAATTTCACTGACATTTTCAAAATGAGCACAATAGAGAAACAACGAAGATTCCATTCTATGAAATCGAAAAGAGCCGGAAACCATGAACTTTGATTTTAAGAAAAAAGCCTTCTTTGTTCGCTTATTCGCTCAGGACGTGTATGCTGTTGGGGGCTTTGTAAGGGACGTCATCCGAGGGGATCCATCAGAAGACGTGGATATTCTGATCACTCATCATTCCGTTGAGGAGATCATAAAAAAGCTCGAGCCCTATGGGAAAGTCGACATCGTAGGAAAAAGCTTCGGTGTTATCAAATTCACAAGCGAAGGAAAAACATATGACATCGCTCTCCCCAGAGAAGATAGACCCAAACAGTCGAAAATCCGCAAACATAGGGATTTCATGATCTCGACAGACCCAGACCTTCCACTTGAAAAAGATCTGGAGAGAAGAGACTTCAGGTGCAACAGCATCGCTGTCCGGCTTTCGGACGGCAAGGTATTCGATCCCTTCAAAGGTCAGAAAGATATCAGAGCAAAAAAAATTAGGCTGATCAATCGTCAGGCTTTTCCAGAAGATCCTCTTCGTGTCATACGTGCTGCACGGTTTGCATCTGTACTTGAATTTTCGGCAGATCCAGAGATCTATGAGATCTCCAAAGCCATAGATTTGAGCGGCTTAAGCATGGAGAGGGTAAACGAAGAAATCTTCAAGATCCTTCTCCATTCCCCTCAGCCCTCGCGTGGACTGGAAGAGCTGTTCAAACTCGGAGCCCTGCGTCAGCTCTTTCCCGAACTCTACACGCTCACCCTCACCATCCAAGATTCTGCTTTCCACCCCGAAAAAGATCCCTACGGACATCACACGGTGTGGGCACATACCCTCATTACAGTAGATCAGTCTCGAAGACTTGCCATTCATTTCCGCCTGACCGAGCCAAGGATGCTCACCCTCGTTCTTGCCGCTCTCTTCCACGATGTCGGGAAGCCCGAGACAGCTCAATGGGAGTTCAAACGGGGAAGAATGGTTATCACCAACAATGGACACGACATCGCCAGTTCAAAAATCGTCAAAAAAACACTCGATCGTCTAAAAATCTTCAGTTGGAATGGTTACAATCTCAGAAAAATGATTCCCCTGTTGATCAGATGTCACCATAGGGCTTCCGAATTGTGGCAAAACCGGGATGTCGTCACAAAAAAAGCCTTTAACCGCTTGGCTGCTGATGTCGAAGGAGAAATAGAGCTCATGGTCTATCTCGACGCGGCAGACCGAGCCGGGCGTTCAGATAAACCTGTCCGGGGATTGGACCAAGAAGGGAGGTGGCTGTTAAAAAAATTTGAGGAGCTAAATGTCTCCAAAGAAACGATAAAACCCCTTATTATGGGGAGAGATTTGATTAAAATGGGAGTTTCTCCTGGGCCAGATATGGGAAAACTGCTGAAAAAACTCTATAAGATGCAGTTAGATAACGAGTTCGCCACGAGAGAATCAGGCTTAAAAAAGGCCAAAGAATTGGTCAAAAAGGTGAAGTTATGAGAATACTGGTTGCAGGAGGGGCTGGCTATATCGGTTCCCATACGGTCAAACAACTCATTCAAGAGGGGGCTGAAGTCATCATTTATGATAATTTTTCCTCAGGGAGGAGAGAATTGGTGGCCGGAGGCAAGGTCGTGGAAGGGGATTTGATGGATAAGGAACTTCTGGAAAAGGTCTTCCATTCTTACCATATCGATGGAGTTATCCATTTTGCTTCCCTTATCCAGGTAGGAGAATCCTATACAGATCCTCAAAGATATTACAGACATAATCTTATCACCAGCCTGAATCTCCTTCAAGCTATGCTTCAGGCTGAAGTGAAGAGATTCATTTTCTCCTCGAGTGCCGCCGTTTATGGAGTCCCCGAATGCGTGCCAATTCCTGAATCTCATCGATTGGACCCCTGTAATCCTTATGGCTGGACAAAATATTTCGTCGAAAAAATACTCCAGGATTATGATCGTGCCTACGGCCTGAAATTTATATCTCTCCGGTACTTCAATGCCGCTGGAGCAGATCCCGAGGGCCAGCTAGGGGAAATGCACGAGCCAGAAACCCACCTGATTCCCAATGTACTTCTTTACCTTCTTGGGGAAAAAAACCATTTTGATCTCTATGGAACAGACTTCCCAACGCCTGATGGCACCGCAATTCGAGATTTCATCCATGTTACGGATTTGGCCAAAGCTCATGTCCTGGCTCTCAGGAAACTCTTCAAGCTGTCAGAGAGCGAGTTCATCAATCTGGGTGCGAACAAAGGATACTCGGTCCTTGAAGTTATTCAAATGATAGAGCAGATAACGGGGCAAAAGATCGATTATACGCCCAAGCCACAAAGAAAGGGAGATGTGGCCGTCCTCTTGTCCTCGAACGAAAAAGCAGAACAGATTCTAGATTGGGATCTGCAATACTCTGATTTAGAGACGATCATCGAAACCGCCTGGAATTGGCATAAGAAAAATGCGAAAATCTAAAATTCCAGTTAGGGATAAACATGCGTAGTCAGCCAGCCGCTGAGAAGAGCGATGAGGGAATGGCGTCAAGGATCTTCACCAAAGCAGAGGATATACTTGATTGCACAGATAATCTTGAAAGCCATGCCAAAAAAATGGAAGAGAGCCGACTAAATTATCTTATTGAGTTGACTCAATAGGAGAACAAGTGGTATAAATTGACCTTTTCAGGAAGTCCATGAAAATGAAAAAGCCAACCTTTCTATTCTTTGCCGTACTCTTCGTCTTTGCTTCTCTTAATATCTGGAACTGCTCTTCAAGTCCTCCACCGTCAACCGAGATCCCCCAAGATCAAACGCAACAAAAAGAAGATGAATCCCTTCTTGCGGACATGCTTGAAGAGGAAACGTCCGTACTCGAGCCGGATGAAGAAAACAAACCTCTCGAAGAAAAAACAGGACAATCCATGGAGCAAATGCCAGTTGAGGAGGAACTGTTCGCAGAAGAACAGAATGAACCATCCGCACTGCTCCAAGAGGCGTTCGATGCCTATCAGGATGCACGCCTGGCTTTGGATAGAGGTGATATAGATACCGCTCTGGCTGCTCTTGACGCATCCTACGCCATCCTTTTGAAGCTTGAACTTCCTCAAGATTCTCTTCTTATCCAAGAAAAGAATGATCTCCGTCTACTTATTGCCCGAAGAATCCAAGAAATATATGCCTCACGTGTGACTGCAATAAACGGAAACAGCCTAACCATTCCTCTTACCGAAAACGAACACGTCTTGAAAGAAATCAAGAGCTTTCAAACCACAGAGAGAAAGTATTTTGAGGAAGCCTACCGGCGTTCAGGAAGGTATATGGACATGATCCGGTCAAAGATGAAGGAAGCGGGACTGCCAGAACAACTCTCGTGGATGCCGATGATCGAAAGCTGGTTCAAGGTCAATGCCTTTTCGCGCGCCAGAGCTCTCGGTCTCTGGCAGTTCATTGCCTCTACTGGATATCTGTTTGGCTTAAAAAGAGACCGTTGGATCGATGAACGCATGGATTTTGAAAAGGCAACGGATGCTGCAATCCAATACCTCTCTCAACTCCACTCTATGTTCGGCGACTGGACAACAGCCCTGGCCGCCTACAACTGCGGCGAGGTCAGAGTCCAGAGAGTCATCCGTTCTCAAAGATCGGAATATATGGACAACTTCTGGGATCTCTATCTGATGCTTCCAAGAGAAACATCCCGCTTCGTTCCGCGCTTCATCGCAACTCTCCTGATCATCAACGATCCCGAGAAATATGGATTTAACCTTCCTGAGCCCGATCCTCCCCTCAAATACGAGACGGTTCGAATCAACAGGCCTATCAAACTCTCTGTCCTTTCCAGCACTCTGAACTTAAGCAGCGAAACACTTGACCTTCTCAATCCAGAACTCAGAAATAAGTCCACTCCTGACAGTGCATACACACTCAGAGTCTCCCCTGGATATGGTGAAAAAGTGTTGGCTTCCCTGGAACAAATTCCTCGATACATCCCTCCTGAAGCGACTTATAGATATCATTATGTCCGAAGAGGTGAATCAGTCTCTGTAATCGCTCGACGATACGGGACTTCTGTCTCAGCCATAGCCAGGGCGAATCGTTTGGGAAGAAACTATTTGATCCGTACAGGCCAAAGGCTAAAAATTCCGGTTCGAGGACAAAGCTATACCTCCTATCGCCCTAGGAACCTCACAAAAGAAGGAGAAAAGCTCGTCTACGTTGTAAAAAAAGGGGATAATCTCTATGTTATAGCGAAATCCTTCAATACAACAGTTCAAGAGATCAAGAGGCTGAATAGCCTCCAAAGCAGCTTGCTGAGTGTCGGACAAAAACTGGTGATACAGTCCGGCACTCCTGAAGGGGCTGAACTGTATACCGTAAAATCTGGAGATACCCCCTATAAAATCGCAGTGGAATACGGAATGAACCTCAATGCTTTGCTCGCTCTGAATGGACTCAGCACAAGATCTAAGATCTATCCAGGTCAACAACTATGGGTGACACCCAAAAATCAGTGACATATCTATTTATTTCTTCGTTTTCGCTATTTCTTTGGCTTTCTCTGCTGCTGACTTTTTCTTTGTTTTCTTTTTGAACTCGGTGCCTACGAGCTCGAGGATCGCCATTTCTGCTCCATCTCCTGCCCGTGGTCCGACTTTGACTATCCGCGTGTACCCCCCCGGTCGCTCGCTGAATCGAGGTCCTAACTCATCGAAAAGCTTTTTCACCACCTCTCTTTTATATATAAACCTCAGAGCCAACCTGCGTGTGTGAAGTGTGTTTTTCTTTGCCAGCGTGATCATTTTCTCAGCGAGCGGTCTGGTGGCTTTCGCCTTAGCCAAAGTTGTTTTGATTCGTTCCTTTTCCAAGAAAGAAGTAACGAGATTCCGCAACAATGCCTGTCTCTGGGCAGTATTGCGTTTGAGTTTCTTTCCTTTGACACGATGTCTCATTCTTCAGCCTCTTCTTCTTCTTCTTCCTCTTTTTTTTCCCCTTCAATCTGTTCAAGCAACTTAGGATGGAGATCGAGATTCAAGCCTAAACCAAGCTCCTGAAGCGTTTCTTTTATCTCTGTAAGGGATTTCCGCCCGAAATTTTTGGTCTTCAGGAGTTCATCTTCGGTTTTCATAACAAGCTCATATATTTTCTCTATTCCTGCGGATCTCAGGCAATTGTTCGACCTCACCGAGAGCTCTAAATGATCTATCGATTTGGATAGGATATCTTTCTGAGAATAGTAGGGAATCTCTCTTCTTTCTGGAATTTGTTCCCTTACCACAGGCTCATCCACGATATTCAGAAAGATGACCAGATGATCCCTCAGAATTTTCGACGCCTGACTCAAAGCGTCTTGAGGCGATACAGCGCCAGTAGTCCAAATCTCCAAAATAAGATTTTCGTAATCTACTCTTTTGCCCACTCTGGCAGGTCCTACCTTGTAATTGACCTTCAATATTGGAGAGTGAGAGGAATCAACTGGAATAAAATCAACGCTCAAGTTTTCATCAAAATTTCGATCGGCAGGAATATAACCTCTGTTTTTCTTGACGATCATTTCCATATCCAGCTTTCCATCTTTATCAAGAGAAGCGATATGAATGTCCTTGTTAAGTATTTCGATGTCGGAATCATGTTCGATGTCTGCTGCGAGGGCTTGAGTTGGACCTTCCTTTTTCAGTGTCAGGATTTTTGGCTCTACCCCTTCCATCTTAAGGGGAATGCTCTTTACGTTCAGAATAATGTCTGTAACATCTTCGACGATTCCAGGAAGAGTAGAAAACTCATGGAGGACACCTTGGATCCGAATGCTCGTTATCGCTGCTCCCGTTATCGATGAAAGGAGGATTCTACGGAGAGCATTCCCTATTGTGATTCCGTATCCTCTCTCAAAAGGTTGAGCGGAAAACTTCCCATAATTTTCAGTTAAAGATCCATAATCGCATTCTAGGTATTTTGGCCTCTGAAATCCAGTCTCTATCATGCTTCCTCCTTTTTCATGTCCCTGTTGTCCCTACCGAATCCTGAATCAGGAAAGGCAACCGACCTGGTTTATCACTCAAAGATAGCAAGAAAATATCTATTTGGAATAAAGCTCCACGACCAGATGCTCTTCTACGGGTATAGGTATTTCTTCTCGAGCCGGAAAAGAAAGAACCTTTATTTCCATCTTTTCTCTATCCACCTCGAGCCATCCTGGAACCGTCTTGCCCTTATTGGTTTCGACTATGGCCTTTAGCTCCTCATGTTTTTTTGATTTCTCTCGAAAGGATACCACATCACCTTGGTCCACCAATTGAGAGGGAACGTTGACCTTATTCCCTCTGATCCTGAAATGACCATGAGAGATAAGCTGCCGGGCATGGGCGCGTGAATGGGAAAAACCCGATAAGAAAATAACATTGTCCAATCTTCTTTCGAGCATCTGCAGGAGGATTTCTCCGGTGATCCCCCTCTTTCTTTCAGCTCGCTGGAAAAACAGCCGAAATTGTTTTTCTGGCATGTTGTAATACCTTTTGAGTTTCTGCTTTTCTCTGAGCTGAACCCCGTAACCCAATATTCTTCTTCTGGCTCTTCCGTGTTCTCCTGGAGGATAGGGCCTCCGCTCTACCGGGCATTTTTCGGTTAAACATTTGTTCCCCTTCAGAAAAAGCTTTTCCCGTTCTGCCCGGCAAAGGCGACAAACAGATTCTCTATATCTTGACATCCTCTTCTCCTTGTCGTACCACCTCTAAACTCTTCTTCTTTTCCTCACGCGGCAGCCATTGTGGGGAATAGGTGTGATATCTCTTATCGATTTTATCTCCAAGCCTTCTGATTGAAGGGCCCTGATGGCTGACTCACGTCCGGCACCCGGGCCTTTGACTTTTACATCCACATAGCGCACTCCGAATTCTTTCGCTTTAAGCGAGGCTTCTTTGGCTGCCAATTGAGCAGCGAATGGAGTGCCCTTACGGGCCCCTTTGAATCCTGCGGTACCAGAACTGGCCCAACAAATGGAACTGCCCTGTTGGTCGGTAATGGTGATAATCGTGTTATTGAAAGTGGATTGAATGTAAGCGACTCCAAATCCAATATCCTTTTTTGCCTTTTTTTTCTTGGTCTTTTTTCTAGGCCTTGCCATCATAAGCTCCCTTTACTTCTTCTTTATGGAATGGCCACGTGGCCCTTTTCTTGTTCGGGCATTCGTCTTGGTCCTCTGTCCCCTGACTGGTAGTCTTCTCCTGTGCCTAAGCCCTTTATATGAGCCAATATCCATCAGCCTTTTGATATTAAGGGTAATGTCCTTTCTCAAGTCCCCCTCTATTTTTTCCCGGGTCTCGATGATCTGACGAATTTTATTCACCTCATCATCACTCAGGGCTTTGACTTTTTTGTCTTTATCTATCTCCGCCTCCTGAAGAATCTTATTGGCCTTTGAGCGACCAATGCCAAAGATATAGGTCAATCCGATCTCGATTCTTTTTTCAGGAGGGAGTGTGATTCCTGCTATTCTTGCCATATTAACCTCGTCTATCCTTGTTTTTGTTTATGTTTTGGATTGGTACAGATCACTCGTAGTGTTCCTTTTCTCTTGATTATTCTGCAATTTCTGCACATTTTTTTGACAGATGCCCTGACTTTCATCGTTTTTTTCCTTTATTTGAATCTATAGGTTATCCTCCCTTTAGTTAAATCGTAGGGAGAGAGCTCCAACAAAACCCGATCTCCTGGAAGTATCCGGATGAAGTGCTTTCGCATTCTCCCCGATATATGGGCAAGTATGACGTGCTTGTTAGCAAGCTCTACTCGGAACATGGCGTTCGGGAGTGTCTCGATAACCGTTCCTTCTGTCTCGAAAACATCCTGTTTAGGCATAAGGTGACTCCTTCCCGAGAGACAGAGTTTCCTCTTTATCCCATAGGCTCAGTATTTCAGCACCCTCTTGAGTGAGAGCCACTGTATGTTCATAATGAGCGGAGAGGCTTCTGTCCTTAGTTACTGCCGTCCAATTGTCCTCACGAATCTCCACCTTCCAGTCTCCTGCGGCAATCATCGGTTCGATAGCTAAAACCATGCCTCTCTTGATTTTTGGCCCAGATCCAGGAGTGCCAAAATTGGGTATTTGGGGCTCCTCATGGAGTGAATGGCCTATGCCATGTCCCACAAAGGATCGGATGACTGAAAAACCTTGAGCTTCGACGGATTTCTGAATCGCATGCGAAATGTCTGATATCCGGCATCCTTCACGCACCTGCTCAAAGCCTTTAAAAAAAGATTTGGCAGCTGCATCGATGAGACTTTTTGCCTCGGAATCGACATTGCCCACTGGGTAAGTCACCGCGGCGTCTCCGTAATACCCTTCATAAATGACTCCAAAATCCAAGCTGACAATATCGCCCTCTCCCAGGATCCGAGACGAGGGAATTCCATGAATGATCTCTTCATTAACAGAAGTACATAGAGAGGCAGGATAGCCTCTGTAACCCTTAAAAGCCGGGATGGCGCCCATTTCTTTAGCCCTTTTTTCGGCAAAGGCATCCAATTCTTTAGTCGAGATCCCTGGCTCGATCATTTTCTCAAGATCTGCAAGTACTTTCGCTACAATGATGCTACTCTTACGAATCGCTTGAATTTCTTCCTCGCTCTTCAGTATGATCATTGGATAGCCCCTGTTTGTTTATACTTGTCGGTTTCTGAATCGATGACGGAGCGGATGTCCCTAAATACAGTCTGGATGGGCCTTTCACCATCGATCCTGTGATAAACGCTCCTTCTCTGATAATATTCAATGAGGGGTTTCGTTTCGCTGTGATAGATTCTTAAACGCTCCTTGATGACCTTAGGCCGATCGTCTCGCCTCTGTACAAGATCTCCCTTACAGAGATCGCAGATATCCATCTGGACAGCGGGATTCAGAGAAAGATTGAAGATTTTTCCACATCGCGAACAGATTCTGCGAGAGGAAAGTCTTTGGATCAATATCTCCTCGCTCAATTGGATATCCAGAATCACTTCCGGGTGGGAATTTTTGAGTTTTTCTAACATCCGGGCCTGGTTCAAATTTCGAGGGAAGCCGTCAAGAATATACCCCTGTTTGCAGTCATCCTTGGCTGTTCTTTCTGCGACCATTTGAACGACAGTATCATCGCTTACCAGTTCTCCTCTGTTCATTCGAACTTCTGCTTCCTTCCCTAACGAAGTGCCATTTTGGACAGCCTGACGGAGAAGATCTCCCGTCGAAATTTTGGGAAAGGCATATTTTTGCTCGATCAGATCTGCCTGGGTTCCCTTCCCGCTGCCAGGGGGGCCCATCAAAATGATTCTCATCCTCTCCTTCCTTTGAGGCGGCCACGCCGCATGAATCCATCGTAATGGCGCATCACCAGCTGAGCCTCGATCTGCTGCATCGTATCCATTGCAACTCCAACCACGATCAGAATGGAGGTTCCGCCGAAGTAGAAATTCACATTCAAACCTTGAGTGAACCATCGGGGCAAGTTGGCATCCAAGAAATCTCCTACAAATGGGAGCGCACTCACTTTCAATCCCGTAATCAAGAACTCGGGCAAGATAGCTACTGCTGCAAGATAAATGGCACCCACTAAAGTGATGCGTGAAAGAACACCATCGATGAAGTCAGCGGTGTTTTTCCCCGGCCGGATTCCAGGTATGAACCCTCCGTATTTTCTCAGATTGTCTGCGACATCCGATGGATTGAAGATAATAGACACATAAAAATAGGTAAAGAATATGATAGATGCGATATAGAGCAAATTATACAGCGGCATCCCCATCCCGAATTGCATAGCAATATTCTGAACAAACGGCACTTTTACCATTTGTGCGATTGTTGAAGGAATGGTGATGATAGAAGCGGCGAATATGATCGGGATCACTCCCCCTGTATTGACTCTCAACGGCAGGTGGGTGCTCTGACCGCCGTAAATCTTCCTCCCAACAACCCTTTTGGCATAGGAAACCGGTATTCTTCTCTGCCCTCGTTCCACGAATACAATCACCACGACTACAGCCAGCATGAGAATCAACAGAAATATCATTCTTAAGGGAGACATATCTCCCGAACGAATTCCAGCCAAAATACTTTGTATCCCACTCGGAAGACTGACTACGATTCCCGCAAAGATGATCAGGGATATTCCGTTGCCAATGCCTCGTTCTGATATTTGCTCTCCCAACCACATGATGAAAACCGTACCCGTAGTCATGGTCAGAATCGTTAAGAGCCTGAATCCCCATCCTGGATTGGGAACAATCGGGACATTGCTGGCTGGACTCCGGAGGCTTTCCAAGAAAAAGCTGATACCGGTAGATTGGATCAGGCAGATGAGGATGGTTCCATAACGAGTATATTGAGTGATCTTCTTGCGCCCCAATTCTCCTTCTTTGGACAGCCGTTCAAGATAAGGCCATACGACTTGCAGGAGCTGTAGGATGATGGATGCGCTGATATAAGGCATGATGCCTAGAGCAAAAATAGTCATCCGGGACATACTCCTGCCTGTGAACAGATCCACAAATCCCAGAATAGTACCTCTCTGCATCTGCCAAAATTCTTCCAGGGCTGGAGCGCTTATACCCGGGCTGGGGATCTGTGCGCCAATCCTATAGACAGCCAGCAGAAGAAGAGTAAAAATGACTCGTTTTCTCAAATCGGGAATGCTGAATATGTTTCTTATACTATCAAGCATTATTGACTTCCAATTATGACAGCTTTTCCGCCTGCCTTCTCTATTTTCCGTTGCGCAGATTGGGAAAACTTATGTGCGTGTATTTCTTTTGGGGAACCGAGTTCTCCCCGTCCCAATATCTTAACGAATTGAGACTCTTTCTTGAGCACTCCTGCCTGAACCAAATCTTTCGGCCGGATCTTTTCCTTTTTAATTTTCTCTAGGCGGTCAAGATTGATCTCAGCGTGTTCCTTTCTGAAGATATTGGTGAATCCCCGCTTGGGAACCCGCCGGCTGAGTGGCATCTGGCCTCCTTCGAATCCTCTCTTACGGGAGTATCCGGATATAGACTTTTGCCCTTTGGTTCCTCGTCCAGCCGTCTTCCCTTTTCCCGAACCAGGACCTCGACCCTTACGCTTTCTGTTTTTACGAGAATTCTTGGCAGGATGAAGGTTACTCAAATTCATTTTTATTCCGATGCCTCCACATTCACTAGGTGGGAAATCTTGCTGATCATTCCCCTTATTTCAGGACAATCCTTACGAATGACTTCTGAATTTATTTTTCTCAATCCGAGTCCCTTGACCACTTCTCTCTGTTTTCTGGGATGTCCTATTATGCTTCGCACAAGCTTTATTTTCAGATGTTTTCCAGAGGATTTTGTCTTTCCTTTTTTCTCCACAGCCCGGGTCACCTCAATTTCTCTTGGAGAGGCTTTTTTGTTTACTGCCATATCGCTTCCTTCACTTTTCCCCTAATTTTTGAAACATGTTCAGGGTTCTTGAGCCTTTTCAGAGCGTTCATGGTGGCATGAGCTACGCTTATAGGATTGTTGCTGCGCAGAGATTTTGTCAGGATATCCTTTATCCCGGCTAATTGCATGATAATCCTCACCGCTCCACCTGCAATAACGCCTGTTCCTTTCGACGCAGGCCTGAGAACGACCTCTCCTCCCCCATGCACGCCTTTTATGAAGTGAGGAATAGTCGTTTCCTTGATCGGCACCTCGATCAGCTTCTTTTTTGCGTCCTGGGCCGCCTTAGCTATGGCTACGGGTACCTCCCGGGCTTTTCCTTTCCCTATCCCGATCAAGCCATTTTCATTCCCCACGGCAACCAAGGCTGAAAAGCTGAGATTCTTTCCTCCCTTGACAACCTTTGTAACGCGTCGAATGGATATGACCTGATCTTTGAGCTCAATCTCGGCCTCTTCCTCCGGTGTATCAGGTCTGACATCTTCGCTATCGCGCTCTTTTTTTTCGAGCTGCTCTTTTTTTTCTTCAGATTCGATTCCGCTATCTGCAGTGCTATCGTTTGCTATTTCCTGCTTGGTTTCTTCTTTTTTTTCTTCCTCACCCACTCTTGTTCCTCCTTGATTTAAGGCTAAAAATTGAGTCCTTCTTTTCTCATCGCTTCGGCCAAAGCCTTCAGGCGACCATGGTAGGGATAAATCCCTCTATCAAAGATAATTTTATCGATCTTCTTCTTTTTCAATCTTTTTGCCATAGTCTCGCCCAAAATTTTTGAGGCTTCGATGTTTTTTGTTTTTTTCATTTTCGCCTTGAGCTCTTTTTCCAAGCTTGAGGCTGCTGCCAAGACGACCCCAGACTCGTCATCGATGGCCTGTGTGTAGATATATCGATTGGATTTTGAAACGAAGACTCTGGGTCTCTCAGACGTTCCTTGTATCTTCTTTCGGATGCGGTTTCGTATCCTGATTCTCGCTTCTCTCTTCAATGTGGTTTTTTTCTTAAACACCGCTAACTCCTGCCTTACGTTCTTTTTTGATCAAACGCTCGCCCACGTACCTTATGCCTTTCAATTTATAGGGATCTGGTTTGCGAAAACTCCGAATCTTATGCGCTTCCTGCCCCACACGCTGCTTGTCAATGCCTTTGACGCTAATCAGAGTCGGTTTCTCAAGTACTATCTCGATATCATCCGGGATTTCATAGATCACCGGCTTAGAATAGCCCAAATTCAATTCAAGTTTATTCTTTTCAACTTTGGCTCGATATCCAACGCCGACAATCTCTAAATCCTTGGAAAATCCTTGAGAGACCCCGACCACAGCGTTATGTGCCAAAGTGCGGCACAGACCGTGAAAAGACCTCTGCTGAGGCGAATCCGACGATCTGGTGAAATTGAGCTGATTATCTTTGGCCTCCGCTTTGATGCCAGAAAACAAAGGAGATTCCAGTGTTCCCTTTGGCCCTTTGAATTCTATCTTATCGGCTAGAATAATCACTTCCGTGCCTTCGGGTATCTCGACCGGCTGTTTTCCTACTCTAGACATCTTTCCTTCCCTCTCCTATCATACTACCAGACATAACACAAAACTTCTCCACCAATTCCCAGCTCATCGCACATCTTCCCCGTAAGGATTCCCTTTGAAGTGGACACAATGGCAATACCTAAACCATCTAGAACCTTTGGGATAGAATCCCTTTTGCAGAAGATACGGCATCCCGGCTTGCTGATTTTTTGAAGCCCACTGATGACACTGCGGTTTCCCTCTATGTATTTTAGGGTGATGGTCAGCATCCCCTGTCTGTTATCGTCCACAACCTTAAAATTCCGAATGTATCCTTCTTCCTTCAAAATCTTAGCGATCTCCACTTTGATCCGAGAAGAAGGCATGCTTACATCCCGTTTTTTTACGAGAGCGGCATTCCGTATCCTCGTCAGCATGTCTGCAATAGCGTCTGTTAAACTCATGATTTCTCCCTTATATCACCAAGAGGCCTTTATTATTCCAGGAATTTCTCCTTTCAATGCAAGCTCACGGAAACACAGGCGACACATATCAAATTTTCGAAAATAGCCTTTTGAACGTCCGCATATCCTGCATCTTGATTTTTTCCTGGTTGAATATTTGGGCTCCTTTCGATATTTCGCTACCATAGATTTTCTTGCCACTTTTATCCTTCCTTACAAAATTTCGCCAAAGGGCATCCCTAATTTTTTTAACAGAGCTAAAGCTTGGTTATCGGTTTCTGCGCTGGTTACCACGGTGATATTCATTCCCCTCGGTCTTTCTACTCTTGTGTAATCTATCTCTGGAAAGACAAGTTGCTCCTTCATGCCCAGGGTGTAATTCCCTTTGCCATCGAATGAGCGAGGCGAAACCCCACGGAAATCTCTCACCCGCGGGAGAACGATGTTTACCAAACGGTCATAAAACTCGTACATCCTTTCTCCCCGCAGTGTCACATAGCAGGCAATGGGCTGACCCTTGCGCAGTTTAAAGGACGATATGGATTTCTTGGCTCTTCCGACAGCCGGCCATTGACCGGTGATGAGACTCAATTCTGTTTTTGCCGTGTCAAGTAATTTGATATTCTGTATGGCATCTCCTACTCCAACATTGATAATGATCCTCTCGAGCCTGGGTACAGCCATCTTGTTTTCTATGGACAACTCTTTCTGCAGCTCAGGAACAACCTCCTGTTTGTATTTTTCTGAAAGTCGGCTCATGGGTTATACCTCATCTTTCCTATTCTATCGTTGAGTCACACTTGGAACACGTCCGGATAGTGCTTCCATCCTCCAATTTTTTTTTCTTTATCCGAACCCCTCGACCACACTCGGAACAATAAAGCATGAGATTCGAAACATGAATAGGAGCCTCCTTCTCCATCACACCGCCCTGGATATTCCGGCTCTGGTCCCGGCGAATGAATTCCTTAATAAAGTTGACTTTCTCAACAATAGCCCTATTTTTTTCAGGCATGACTTTGAGAATTTTCCCCGTTTTTCCTTTGTCTTTGCCGCTTATGACCATGACGACATCGTTCTTTTTATAAGCCATCTTGCTCATTAGAGCACCTCCGGAGCAAGGGAAACAATCTTCATAAATCTCTTCTCTCGCAATTCCCTCCCGACTGGCCCGAACACACGTGTCCCGATAGGCTCGCCCAGCTTGTCGATGATTACGGCAGCATTATCATCAAAACGTATGTAAGATCCGTCTTTCCTTTTGACCTCTTTCTTTGTTCGTACGATGACAGCCCGAACAACCTTTCCCTTCGGGATCTTGCTTTCTGGTTCCGCTTCCTTCACCGACGCTGAGATGACATCGCCAACCGAAGCTGTCTTACCTACGCCGCCTCCAAGGGGAGTGATACACAGGATCCTCCTGGCGCCTGAATTGTCCGCTACCTTCAGCATCGTCTCGGATTGTATCATTTTTTGTTGCCCTCAATCTCTTTTTCTGTATCGGCGGGAGATAGTCCCAAGATCTCTTGTACCCTCCACCTCTTTCTTTTGCTTAAAGGTCTCGTTTCAACGATCTTAACCAGGTCTCCGATTTTACATTTTTCATACTCGTCATGAGCCAGAAACTTTTTCCGGCGCTTGACAATTTTTTTGTACAGAGAATGCCTCACCTGTCGCTCGACTAGAACGGTCACCGTCTTTTTCATATTGTTTCCAACGACCAAGCCAACCTTGACTGTCTGTTTTCCTTTAGTGTTGTTCATTCTCTTCTTTCCCTTGCTCTCTTTCATTGAGAATAGTTTTTATTCTCGCTCTATCTCTTTTGATATTCTTCAGTTTCATAGCATCCTCGAGCTGCCCCAATGCATGCTGAAACTTCAATTTGAAGAGCTGATCCTTTAACTCCTGATCCTTGTCTTTCAGTTCATCATCCGACAATTCCCGCAATTCTGTGGATTTCATCTCCACTCCCTATTTTCTCTAGATATGAACCTTGTTTTGATAGGCAATTTATGGGCCGCTAAACGCATCGCCTCTCTTGCCACGCTTTCAGAAACGCCCTCCATTTCATACAAAATACACCCGGGCTTGATCACATCTACCCAGAATTCAGGATCTCCTTTACCCTTTCCCATCCTGACTTCTGTGGGCTTCTTGGTTACAGGCTTCCAGGGAAAAGCTCTAATCCAGAGTTTTCCCTTTCTCTTTGCATGTCGAGAAATGGCAATCCGTCCAGCCTCGATCTGCCGCGCTGTGATCCAACACGGTTCCAATGCCTGTAATCCAAAATCTCCAAAAGTCAATGTCGACCCTCTATGGGCCTTTCCCCTCATTCTGCCTCTCTGCTGCTTCCTGTATTTAACTTTTTTGGGCATAAGCATGGCTATATCTCCTCAACTTCTGCTGTTTGGGACGTCATCTTTTCCTTTTCCACATCCCCGGTATATATCCAGACTTTAATTCCGATCTGTCCATATGTCGTAAAAGCCTCTGTAAAACCATAATCGATATTGGCTCTGAGTGTCTGCAAGGGGAGCTGTCCTTTCAAATACCACTCGGATCGTGCGATCTCCACGCCTCCCAGTCGGCCTGAGCACATCACTTTAATACCCTTTGCTCCCATTTTTAACGACATGTCTACGGCTCTCCTCATGGCCCTCCGGTAGGCTATTCTCTTCTCCAGCTGAATAGCGATCCCTTCTGCGACCAGCAAAGCATCCAGCTCAGGTTTGTCAACTTCTCTAATGTCGATATACACCTCTTTTTGAGCGATTTCTTGAAGATAGGTCTTCAAACTTTCAATTTCTTTACCACCCCGTCCAATCACAATTCCTGGCCGAGCAGTGTGGACGATCACCCGAATCTTGGGTCCAACTCGTTCCACGTCAACTTCAGTAATACCGGCATGATAGTATCTCTGTTTGATGAAGTTCTTCATCTTAAGGTCTTCATGAATCAGGCGGCTGTAATCAGAGCCTTTAGCAAACCACCGGGAGCTCCATTGTTTGTTAAATCCCAATCGAAATCCGTGAGGATGTGTTTTCTGACCCACTTTCTATTTTCCTTTCTTTTCTTCTAGATAGATATGGACATGACTTGTCCGTTTTAAAATTCCTGCCGCTCTTCCCATGGGCGCAGCTCTCCACCTCTTCCAGCGGGGTCCTTCATTGACATAAATTCTGAATATGAAGAGATTATCTACATCAATATTGGGGACTTTCTGCTGTGCATTGGCGATTGCCGAACGCAGCGTTTTTTCAACAATTTCACTTGCTCTCTTTTTTTTCGAAAAATGCAGAATTGTCAGAGCCTCACCCACATATCTTTCTCTGATTAAATCCGCCACCAACCGGCATTTTTGAGGAGATATCCTCACATATTTCGAAATAGCCTGAGCAACGATGTTTTGTTCATCCATTTATTTCTTTATCCTGATTGTTCTCGCAGTTTTGGTAGTGTGCCCTTTAAAGGTTCTGGTTGGGGAAAATTCTCCAAGCTTATGCCCAACCATGTTCTCCGTTATGAAAACAGGAATAAATCTTTTTCCATTATGGACGGCAATAGTCAAGCCGACCATCTCTGGCGTGATGACAGAACGACGGGACCATGTCTTGATGACCTGCCTTTTTCCTCTTTGAGCAGACAATTCATTCACCCTCTGCAGCAATTTTTCATCGATAAATGGTCCTTTCTTCAATGATCTGCCCATAATCACTTGCTCCTTTTTCTAACAATATATCTTTGAGTCCGTTTGTTTCTTCTTGTCTTGTATCCCTTCGTCGGCTGTCCCCAAGGGCTCACAGGATCTCGGCCTCCTTTTGCCTTTCCTTCTCCTCCCCCATGAGGATGATCGATCGGATTCATGGCAGTACCCCGAACATGGGGCCTTTTCCCTTTCCAGCGGTTTCTTCCTGCTTTACCAATGGAAATATTTTGGTGGTTGACGTTCCCGACTTGTCCAACCGTAGCGCGGCAATCCAGATGGATCTTTCGGATCTCTGACGAAGGCAACCTCACTTGAGCATAATCTCCTTCTTTGGCCAGAATCTGAGCTCCTGACCCAGCTGCCTTGGCGATCTGTCCTCCTTTTTTTGCTCTCATCTCGATGTTGTGGATAATAGTCCCCAAGGGAATATATCTGAGCGGCATGGCATTCCCAGGAAGAATATCTACTTGCTTGTCAGCTGAAACAATCGATTGACCGACCTTCAAATTCTCAGGAGCGAGTATATACCTCCGTTCTCCATCGCTATATTTGATCAACGAAATAAAGGCTGACCTGTTAGGATCGTATTCGATGGTCTCGACGATTCCAGTAATATTGATTTTATCCCTTTTGAAATCTATGATGCGGTACTGCCTTTTATGTCCACCTCCTCGGAAACGGATAGAGGTTTTTCCCGAAGAATTTCGTCCTCCCGACTTTTTAAGACTTTTCACCAAAGGTTTGTAAGGTTTATATGTCGTGAGCTCGTCAAAAGTAAGCCCGGTTTTCTGACGCAGGCTCGAAGTGGTTGGCCGGTAAGATTTCATTCCCATTTTTATACTGCCTCAAAATATTCAATCATTTTTTCGCCTTCCTTGAGCTTCACATAGGCTTTCTTCCAGTCTTTTGTCCACCCTTCATTGCGGCCAACTCTCTTCTTCTTCCCCTTCTTCTTAACCACCCGGACCCTATCCACCTTCACTTTGAAGAGTTGTTCCGCAGCTTCTTTGATTTCGATCTTGTTTGCTCTGGGGTCTACTTCAAAGCAAACCTCTCTGTTCTTTTCTTTTAGCCAGGAACTCTTCTCTGTGATAACGGGTCTCAGGATAACTTTATAGGGATCTTTCCTCACTTCAGTCTCTCCATTAGAGAATCGAAAGCCTTTCTTGTGAATATTACCGATTCATGGTTCAAAACATCGTAGACATTCACCTTATTTTGATCAATGGCTTTAACCAAAGGGATATTCCTGAGGGATAGGAAAAGATTTTTGTTTTCATGACTATCCACCACAAGAACAGATTCCAATTCCAAATTCTGTAAAAATTTTATTCCTTCTTTGGTCTTTGGTTCTTTGAATTCCAAGCTTTCTAAGATCAGGATCTTATTCTCCTTAAACTTCAAGGACAGGGCCGACTTGAGGGCATTTCTCCTAGCCTTTTTGGGTATGCTATAACTGTAATCCCGGAATTTAGGTCCAAAAACCACACCGCCTTTTCTCCAGATGGGAGAACGGTTGCTTCCTGCTCTGGCCCTTCCTGTTCCTTTCTGTCTCCAAGGTTTACGACCTCCTCCCCTGACTTCAGCTCTTGTTTTTGTAGAGGCTGTCCCCCGCCTTTGATTGGACCGATAATTAACGACAGCTTCATAGATCAGATGTTCCTTGACAGGATAGGAGAAGACTTCTTTTGGAGCATCTATCTCTTTAGTCTTTTTCCCCGTTTGGTCAAACACTTGAACTTTTGCCATTTCTTACTCTTTTTTCTTCTCTTCTTTCTTTCCTTCCTGTTTTTTCTCTTCAGAGGGCTTTGGCTTTTCTTCAACAGCTCGGGGCTCGAATTTGGCCTTGCGGATCGATAGGTATCCTCCTTTTACGCCAGGAACTGCCCCTTTGACTACAAGAAGGTTCTTCTCTTTATCTGTTTTTATTACGACAAGATTCTTCACCGTAACTCCCTTGCCGCCCATTTGCCCAGGTAGCTTTTTACCCTTCATTACTCGAGAGGGAAAGGCTGAAGCGCCAACCGAGCCAGGAGCCCTGTGGAACATCGAACCATGGCTGCCTTTGCCTCCATGAAATCCCCAGCGTTTGACAACCCCGGCAAAGCCCTTGCCTTTGCTCCTTCCTGTAATGTGGACTTTTTCTCCGACTTTAAAAATATCTACAAAAAATTGATCTCCTTCTTTCACTTCAACCTGTTCGTTGAATCTGAATTCCCGCAAAATCCTCTGGGGAGGAACTCCAGCTTTCCGAGAATGTCCCACCAGAGGTTTGTTAGGTTTTTTTACACCCTTCTCTTCGATGAATCCAAGCTGAAGGGAAAAATAGCCGTCCTTTTCTTTCGTTTTTTTCTGAAAAACCGTGCAAGGTCCCGCATGAATGACTGTGACAGGGAACACATTCCCCTGCTCGTCGAAGCTCTGTGTGATGCCGACTTTTTTCCCGATCAAGCCTTCTACCATTACTATTCTCCTCCGATTCCAAAAGCTTGGATTTCCACATCGATTCCAGCAGGGAGATCCAGTTTCTGAAGCTCTTCGATCGTCTCGTTGTTGTAATCACTGATATCGATCAACCTTTTATGAATCCTCATCTCAAAGTGCTCTCTGGACTTTTTATCCACATGAGGAGAACGCAAAACGCAATACCTGTGAATTTTTGTAGGCAGCGGTATGGGACCCGAAAGTCTTGCACCTGTCCTTTTGGCTTTTACCACGATATCCTTGACAGACTGATCCAGCAGTCTGTGATCAAACGACTGAAGCCTTATCCTTATCTTTTCCATTTTTCGGTTCTCCCGTTCTCCTCGTTCATATGATCATATTTTCTATCTTCCCAAATATTCCCGCTCTTATACTATTCGATGATTTCGGTGACGGTTCCGGCTCCGACTGTACGGCCTCCCTCTCGAATTGCAAACCT
>JABAOH010002707.1_pt2 | contig 40622 bp, 26 predicted proteins | sample 7062181 | NCBI WGS metagenome assembly JABAOH01 (sample SAMN14538630, study PRJNA623070) | marine sediment metagenome | biome: marine biome [ENVO:00000428]; feature: marine pelagic biome [ENVO:01000023]; material: deep marine sediment [ENVO:00002113]; isolation source: pool of 5 deep marine... | reverse complement strand
GGGTTTGATGAATCAAGCCCCTACGTATGATAAATCAGATCCCCCAAAAATCAATTACCAGATACAAAACCGGGCTTGATGAATCAAGCCCCTACAAATAATTATTTATAAAACAAAATGTGGGTTTGATGAATCAAGCCCCTACAATAAAACCATGCAGAAGAGTTATTTTTTTTCGAAGACGATTTTGCCGTCGATGATGGTGTAGACGACCTCTGTTTTCAGGATTTCATCCTCTGGAATTTCAAGTAAATTGCGGTCAAAAACAGTTATGTCAGCGAGCTTTCCTGCCTCTAAAGAACCCCGGATATCATCCTCAAAGGCAGCATAGGCGTTATTAATCGTGTAAGCCTTGATGGCTTCCTCGACTGGTATGCGCTGTTCAGGGAACCAGCCTCCCTTTGGAGTGCCTTTCACTGTTTTCCTCGCTACAGCTGCATAGATCAGATATTTGGGATGCATATGATAGAGAGCTGCGCTTGTTCCAGGCCAATCCGAACCAAAGCTCAGCATAGCTCCGTTATCCAAGAGCGACTTAAAGGCATATGCTCCCTTGCATCGCTCATGCCCGATTCTCTCTTCCATCCAGCGCATGTCGTCAGAGATATGGTAGGGGTTGACCTCGGCGATAACGTTCAGGGCTTTGAACCTTGGAAAATCCTGAGGTCTGATGACCTGAGCGTGGACCACCCTGAAACCTTTCAGGTCTATTCCTTCTTTCATCAGTCTCTCGTAAAGGTCGAGCATCTCTGCCACTCCCCTTGTTCCGATGGCATGGACGTTGGGAACAAAACCGGCGTTCAAGCCCACTTTGATGAGGTTGTACATTTTCTCCATGTTGCGAATCTTGTATTCAGGATCATCAGAGGTATGGCGGCGCCAGTGGCCGTAGTTATCGGGCTGGTCATCGTACGGTTTGAAGAAAAGAGCGCTGTGGGTCCCCATGATGCCGTCAATATAGCCTTTCAGCGCGCCGTAACGCAGCCACCTATCTTTCTTTTTTGTCTTCGGATGAAGACCCATCGCGAAGCCTTCCTCTTTCATTTTGGCGCCTCGGGAGAGGTCAGGTCTCAGCCAGACCCGGCAGGTCAGCTCCCCGTTTTTCTGGAGTTCGGCGAAGCGCTTAGTTTGATCAGGCCTCTCTATATCATGGATTTCAACTATACCTGATTCCCTCAAGGCCCGGAGAGCAGCCCGGTTCTCATCCAAAAGCCTCTTATGGGATTTTGGCTTCTGCGCCTTAACCATCCTATCAAAGGCAGGAGAAGGCCTGAAAATTATTCCCGTCGGTTCGCCGTCCTCGCCTACTTCCATCCCTTCGATAATTTCTTTATCCAGACCTGACGCCTTGAGGGCCGCTGTGTTAGCCAGCCACTCTTTAAAATCATAGCGGCAGAGAAAGCAGGGATTATTCGGCGTCAAATCATCTATCATGCCCCGTTTTGGCCGCCATAATGCCTCTTTTCCCGACTTTTTTTCTCCAGCATCCGCTAAAGCCCACTTCTCATAGGCGCCCCAGAGTCCCCGGGTTATCCATTCACCGTCATCAAGGATTTCAACAACTCTCCGGACCTCCTTCCTCAACCCTTCCTCATCAGAAACAGTCATTAAATTCGCGTCAATTATCAGAGCCCCAGCCCCGTTAAAGTGGACATGGCCGTCGATAATTCCCGGCGTGACAAACTTTCCCGCTAAATCAATAGATCTGGTCTTATCTCCTATGTATTTCCCTACTTCACTGTTTTGTTTACAAACAGCCGTAATCTCGTCTCCGGTGATGACCAGAGCGCAGGCTTCAGGATTAACAGGATCAGCAGTATATACAACTCCGTTGAATAAAACGAGGTCAGCCGGTGGATAGATCCTTTCAGGAGATGTTTTTCTAACAACCGCAGGAAGAGTCTTTGGGGCAGGCGGAGCAAAGATATCTTTGCAGTTTGAAAGTATCAGGAGAAAAGCTATGGTAATAAAAGCTATCATGAGATAAGTCCCGGTGGAAGTAAATTTAGTTCTAAAGCCTCTCATAGTTCCTCCTCAAAAATAACTTCTTATCTTGATGTTGTGTTTACTCAAAAAGAGATTGATTATAATCATGAAAAGTAAGTCTGTCAAAAAGGGAGGAGAAACTGAGGGAGGTCTTTTTAGGCGCTTGTGGTTAGAAAGTGTTCAGAGACGTTAATATCGTATTTAAAAGGATCCAGGGTTTTTACGATTTTCTTTTTAAACTTTTCTGTTTTAAGGTCTTTCTCTGCCAGGTCGATAATTCCGCCATCTATTTTATTGCCATCCTTATCAGCAATAATTTTCACTTTAGGGCAGGTCATAAGAGCCATCTCCGGGTTCGTCTCCATCACGATGCCCCACTCCTCTGTGTCAAGGACGACGAGAGATCCGATGGGATAGATTCCTACCATGTCGGCGAAAACCTTGAGCAAGATGGCGTCGAATTCTGACCCGCTTTTCTCCAGCATCCAGCTCACGGCCTCTTCTCTGGTTGCGGTCTCCTTTCTATAAGGTCTTTCGGTCGTTACAGCGTCAAAAAAATCGCATATTTTAGCAATTTTGCTGAAGAAATCAGTACGTTTCTTTTTCCAGAATTTGGGATAGCTGCCCCCCCCGAGGTTTTCCCATATATGGTGCTCCATGGCTACATTAATGGCAGTTACTGGAAGAATATTCAATTCTTTAACGCAGGCCAGTTTTTGAGCACCATGCCACGGATGAGTCTTCATTATATCAAATTCATTATCGTCGAGCTTATCCGGTTTATTCAGAATCTCTTCTGGGACCTCCACTTTTCCGATGTCGTGAAAAAAAGCACTTACTCCCAAGTCTACCAATTCTTTTCTTTCAAGACCTAATCTTCGTCCAAAACAAATAGACAAAACGGTTACATTAACCGAATGATTGAGAGTGTATTCATCATAATTTTTTATATTTGTTAAGCCTACCATGAAAGATTCATTCTGACTTACAAGATTAATTATGGACTGCATCAGTCTTCGAGTAGTTTTTAGCTGAACCCTTTCTTTCTGTTTTTCTCTCTCGACGACTTCTTTCAGGTGGGTTATGCTCTTGAAAAATACTTTTATGGCGGATTTCTGAAGTTTCTCTTCTCGGACACCTCTGGCCACTTCAAAGGGATGCATCTTCTCCAAAAATATGTGGCCTATTCCCTTCTCTTTTAATATCGCCTCGAAATCTTCGAAAGGATTCTCTTTTTTTACCTCGTCATCCACAAAAAGAGTAATGAACTGCGTCAGCTCACCCTCACTCAAGCCGGGTTCGAAGCCAAGGGTTCCTATCTCCTTTTTTCTGAATTCATCAGCCAGGAATTTAAAATTGTGGTAGCTGCGAAAATCAAATTTGACTATGTCAGTGTTGAAAAATAAAGTGTTCTGCCGAAACTGGAATACGGCTTTCTTTTCACTTTTTAAGATATTTTGAATTAAGTTGAAGAGAAGATTAAGATGCCTTATAAAAGTAAGATTATTGGGCTCATAGATTTGAGCGACCTTCATTGCTGAGGAAAGACGGATAAATATCTCTTCAATTATCTTGGATAGAGATTTCTTGGCCTCCTCGATGTAATCCTTTCTTACTTTCTGCTTTTTTTCTTCCATGATTAAGAACCCTGCTCGTTTTTAATATCTTTTTTCTGTTCTTTTTTGGCATCTTCCGTTGACCTTCCCCCAGATGCTATTTTCATCAGCTCACGATTACAAGCTTGCCGAATGGCTTTATTCCGTATCTTAGTCCCCTCCTTAAGTATGTCCTCAGCCTCAGGAGTAGCCATTACTCCCAGGGCAGAAACCGCACAGAGGCGAGTCTCATTCGTCTTAAACGCGAAGAAAATCTTCCTTTTTTTCAAAAGGGAGCAGAGGAAAGCACTAATCTCTGCGCTTTTGGTGTTTGCTAAAAATTTTAGTATAGCTTCTTTCTCCCGCTTGGTCTTTTTCCTGAAGCCTTTTTCGTAAGCCATCTGCTTAACATGATCTAAGGTAGCGCTATCTCCAAGATATCTGAGATTCTTGATAGCTGCTGTGCGGACTTCTCTATCCGTGTCAGAAAGGGATCTTAACAGGATCTTATTGGAAGCCTCATCTCCAGATTTTCCCAAGGCGCGGATAACATCAAGCCTTACTGCTTTATCCGGATGATTAACGAAATCTTCAAGCTGGGATACTTCCGTTCTCTCGCCTGTGGTCGTAAATATGCTTATAATTTCCCTTGTTAGAGATACTGACCGGCCTCTGGCAAGATTGAGAAGAGCATTTAAATCGTACTTTCCGATTCTTTTCAATAAATCTAAGACCTTCTGCCTGGAAAGCGGAAATTTTGAATCCTCCCAAATCGAGGCAACGACAGGAAAAGCGCGGGCTCCCAGTTTCTCCAGATATCCGAAGAAAGTGTCAAAATCTTCGATCCGCCCCTCCTTGTATATTTTTCTCAAGCGGGCGACAGCTTCAGGCGCTGCAGCTCTATCCGAAATTCTCCCCAGCACTTTCGCCTTTTCTTCAGATTTAGCAGAAATAGTTTTCTTTAACTCTTCAAGCCTGGTTAGAATCGATAGGGCCATTGAAAAGTCAGCTTTTTCCAGGACCTTCTGGTGGCATTCACCAAGGACTTCTGTAATGGCCGCGAATTCCTCCGCTCCCTCTTCAAAAAAAAGGAGTTCAAAGAGCAAATCTATTAGCTCAGTCATATGAGGAGTTTTCCGACTCTCTGCGACCATGGACTCAATCTCTGGAATTTCATCCTTGCTTACAGCGCCCACCGTGACATATGGAAGTATGCTCGCTCCAGCATCTTCGCCTTCGTATTCTCCTTCTCCTTTTTCTCTTCCTTCCTGTATTCCCAAACTAAGGCTTTTTTTAAACAGTTCTTCATCTTTCGGAGTCATCTCCACCTTCCCCTTAGCAAATCCCGCTATATCAAAAGGGTTTATTTCTTCTAAGGGTTCTCCAATGTCCTGGTCAAGAAATTCATCAATGGAATAATATCTAATATGAATAAAATCCTTTTCCCAAAGAGAGTTAACAATGTCAGCATCTTCTGGAGGAAGGTCAGAAACTTCACTTATGGTCCTAAAAAATTCATGGATCTCTTCTTTATCCAGGCCCTTATGAAAAGACAGCTCTCTTAGCCCATCTTTATAAAAAAGAAAGGGAAGGCTTTTCCTTCTTTCTTCATCCTGGAAGACTAATTCTCCCTTGAAAGAAAAACTAAATTCTCCCACCTGAATTGATAATTCTTCATATTCGTTAAGAAATTCTCCTATCTGGTTATTGAATAAATCTATAGATTTTGCAACGGAAGGATTTTCTGGAGGATAAAGCTTCATCAGAGAGAAGGTTTTTTTAAAAAACAGGATAACGTTCTTAGCCTTATTAATTTCAACAGGATCTGCCTTGGGTTCCTCTTCCTCTATCTCAGGTTGCTCTTGTTCTGCCTTGGGTTTTTCTTCTTCTGCCTGGGATTTCTGTTGTTGCTCTGGTTTCTCTTGTTCTAGCTCGGGTTTCTGTTGATCTGCCTTGGGCTTCTCTTCTTCTTCCGTATTTTTTTGGCCTTTGAAATTTTCCGGGTCCATTTCCAGAGCTCTTTTAATCCAGATTATTATTTATTTTTGCTTAAACGGGATACTTCATTTAAAGGGAACACTTCCCTTAGCCAAACCCTGTCCCTTTTTCTCATAATTCTTCAATATTCTAAACCATTTCTTAAATTTTGTCACCCCTTATCTCTTATAAAAACAAATTGTAAATTGACAGATTAATTAGTATATATTAAGAAAACCGGTGGATAAAAAGCCATCTTTCCAGGAAGGAAATTCATGTTTTTGGGAAGGAAAATCTTGTTTTAAGGAGGGCAATCATGTTTATAGGAGGAAAATCATGAAAAAGACTATTCCCGCATCATTTATTGTTTTTATTTTTGCTTTCATCTTTCTATCAATTCTCCCCCTTTCGGCGCAAGAGCCATATAAGCTGCCGCCCAAAGAGGTGGTAGATATCGTGGATGCGCCTCCTCTCCCACGGGCGATCATAAGTCCCAAGGGCGATTTTATGCTCCTTGCCGAATATGAATCCATGCCTTCAATCGCCTACATGGCTCAGCCTCTGCTCAGGCTGGCGGGGATGAGAATTACACCGTTGTATAACAGCCGTCAGCAAACACTCTTCTATACGGGGTTCACAATAAAGTCGATAAAAGACGGTTCAACAAAGCGAATCGCTCTTCCCGAAGGAGCAAAACTCGGCTATCCCCGGTGGTCTGTGGACGGCTCTAAGATAGCTTTCTTGCGCTACACGGATAAAGGAATCGAACTCTGGCTAGCTGATACAAAAACCGGAAACACAAAGAATCTGACCGGACCAATAATTAATGCCACCATTAGTTCTGGTTTTACATGGCTCCAGGACAACCGCCATCTCCTCGCCTACACTGTTTTGGCAGACCGCGGAAATCCTCCCCAAGAACCAGAAGTCCCGGTCGGCCCCAATATCCAGGAGACAGAAAGAAAATTCTCCAAGGTATGGACCTACCAGGACCTTTTGAAAGACCCATATGATGAGAAACTTTTCGACTATTACACCACATCTCAAATTATGGAAGTAGATGTTATCTCGGGCAGCAGCAGAAAGATTGGCGGTCCCGGCGTATACCTTTATGCTGATCAATCCCCGAGCGGAAATCTGCTGCTCGTTTACAGGATAAAAAAGCCTTACTCCTACAGCGTCCCCTATTACTACTTCACCCACACACTAGAAATATGGGACAGAGATGGCAAATTAGTCCATCTTTTTGCTGACCTTCCTCTAGCCGATGAGGTTCCAATGAGGGGAGTTCCGACAGGCCCGAGGTCTGTTGGATGGAGGGCGCTCAAGCCAGCCACCCTTATCTGGGTTGAAGCCCTGGACGGAGGTGATCCTGAAAAAAAAGTTCCAAACCGGGATAAACTCATGACACTCTTTTCTCCTTTTAAAGAGAAGCCGAAAGAAATTCTGAAAATTCAGCATCGCTATTCAGGAATTTCATGGCTAAAAACAGAAGGAAATGCTTTCATCATAGAATACGACTGGAGGAGAAGATGGAGAACCACTTATCTTATCAACGTCGACGAGCCGGATAAGGCTCCAAAGAAAATATTTGACCTAAGCATTCATGACCGCTACAACGACCCTGGCCGCACTGTTTACACAATAACCCCTGCAGGAGAATGGATCCTTCTTCAGGACAAGGACTGGATTTATCTCTCTGGAAGCGGCGCTTCCCCCACAGGAGACAGGCCTTTTCTCGACAGGATGAATCTGAAGACGCTGGAAAAGAAGCGCCTGTTCCAGTGCGGTGCAAAAAGCTATGAGTCTTTTATTGACTTTGTGGGGAAATCCAGGAATCAGATCATTACCAGGTTTGAATCCAAGAGCGAGCCTCCCAACTATTTCCTTTATAGCCTGAGAAAAAAGGAGAGGAAAGCTCTTACCGACTTTAAAGATCCTGCGCCGCAGCTTACGGGAATAAAGAAGCAGCTCATAAAATATACAAGGGAAGACGGAGTGGAGCTTTCCGGAACCCTTTATTTGCCTCCAGGATACAAAGAGGGAGAGAGGCTGCCGCTTGTGATCTGGGCTTATCCCCGCGAATACAGCGATCCAAAGGTTGCAGGTCAGGTAAGAGGCTCGCCTCACCGATTTACATTTTACAGAGGTTACTCACAGCTTTTCTTTGTAACCCAGGGATACGCTCTTCTCGATGGGGCTCAGATGCCTGTAGTCGGAGACCCAAAAACCATGAACGACACTTTTGTTGACCAGATTGTATCGAGCGCGAAAGCAGCCATAGACAAGCTGGATTCCATGGGCATCATTGATCCCGAGCGCGTTGGTGTGGGTGGACACAGCTACGGAGCTTTCATGACAGCCAACCTGCTGGCACACTGCGACCTTTTTGCAGCCGGGATTGCCCGAAGCGGAGCTTACAACAGGACCCTGACGCCCTTCGGTTTCCAGAACGAACGAAGGACACTCTGGGAAAATCCGGAAATTTATTTTAAAGTTTCTCCTTTCATGCATGCTCACAAAATAAACGAGCCTATTCTTCTCATCCACGGCGAAGCAGACAATAACTCAGGAACCTTTCCCATCCAATCCCGGAGGCTTTATCATGCCATAAAGGGACACGGAGCAACTGCCCGCCTGGTCATGCTTCCGCACGAAAGTCATGGCTACAGAGCCAGGGAGTCTGTCCTTCATGTGCTTGCCGAGATGTTCGAATGGCTGGATAAATACGTCAAAAAAAGGAACTGACATTAAGTTCTGGATGGATTCCTTTAAAGATAAAATTTTTCTTACGCTTATTGTATTTTTGTTTATACTAATTTGTTTTGATCAACTTCAAGCAGGGAATCAAAAGAATAATGTGGAATATAATTTCAGAGTAATAAATCATAATCTGCACTTTGAGATTAATCCCATAAAAAAACTATTTAAATCGAAGCAAACAATAATAATCAAGAATGATTCTCCAAAATCAGTTAAAGAGGTATTCTTTACCATTCATCCTGAATTAATAATAACTAAGCTCACTTTAAAAGGTTCTACTGATAATCAGGCTTATCCAATATCATGGAAATCCTGTGGGTCAGAGAAAGTATTTGGTAACTTTGAATTTAAAGTTATCAATGTAGAAACAGAAAGATTTATTATGCCTGGTGATGAAATTTCACTTTATATTGAATACCATCTAACACCTGAAGCAGTAAGCAATGAACCAAAGGAGATGTATGCTTTAACAATAAGTCCTAAAGCGTCCTATTCAATTTATATCGGATGTAATCCATTATTTGGATTGAATATGGCCTATCCATTTAGAATGGCCATTAAATATCCAGCAGGTTATTATTCGTGTGTTCCTGGGAATATGATTTCTTCAAAAGAGGAAGATGAATTCATAACAGATACATATGTGTCTTCCACGCCAAACATGCCCACATTCTCCTGTGCGCAATATAAAAAAACTGAAAAAAAGAATGAAAATATCAAGGTTGAATATTATCTCTATCCGGAGGAAGAATTTAACGATGAGATGGCAAAAAATACATTTGAAGTAGTAAAGCTTTTTTATGACTATTTTGGAGACAATGGAACCAAAGTATATAAATTTGCTACTGTTGGTGAAACAGGATCTCAAAATTTAAGCGGAGAAAATAAAGCAAATACCATGTACTTTACAAGTTATGCCACAAAAAATTTCAATGCTGGATCAGATGGCAGGTTAGATTATCTAAGATTGGTAACTCATGAGGTATATCATAATTGGAATCTTTTTTATGTTTATTGGGACGGCATCTTAAGGGAATGGTTTGGTGAAGGCGGAGCGAATTTTATCAGTGCTTGGGCAGTAGAAAAAATTCTTGGAGAAGATGCCGGGAAAAGAGTCCGTCGTCTTTATTTACAAAGGTTTATTAATGGAGAAGCATACAAATCATCCCTAACTCTTGAGAATGCTCAAAAAATAGGATCAGCGGAAAATTCTTTAATATATAATGGTGGAGCTTTGGTATGGGAACAATTAAGAATGAAGATTGGTGATCGAGACCTTTTTTTAGGCCTAAAAGATTTTTATAAAAAGTATGGATTAAAAAATACAGGTTATAAAGCTTTTTTAGATTGTATTCAAGCCAGAACAGACATTAATGTACAAGAATATCTTAACCAATGGATAAAAATTGTACCAAAAATTGATCTGCTAATAGAAGATGTAAAAACAGAAAAAAATAAAAACGTATATGAGTCAAAGGTTGATTTAATTTTGAATGCAAACAGGGATTATGAAATATTTACCGACGTTGGGTATAAAACCTCTTCAAATGGAAAAATGATAATAAAAAAATTGAAAATTAGTGGAATCGGAAAAATAACAACTATAATAAAAAGTAAAGAAAAACCGGTCTTTATCCAGGTGGACCCATATTCAAGAGTCCCCCAAGAAAATATTGACAATGATATCTGGAGAATACAATAACGATTAAGAACATTTGGGGAAATGAGATTAAAAAAAGCGAAAGAAAATAGTAAAATACATTTACCATCAACAGGCTTCTGCATTCATATTTTGGAACGCCGCTTTATTATAAGGCTCTTTATTTGATATAAAGCTCATTTCATTTTTAAGGGAGGTAAATTTGAAAAAAACAATTTCATTACTGGGATTGGCGTTATTGCTCGTATTCATTTCAGCTTCGGCAGCCCTCAATACCCAAGAAGAGACTCCAGAGAAAAAATTCGTCTCTGTCAAGGAAGTTTCTCCCTTTTCTTATTGCTGCATCCCGCATAAAGGTCCATTCACAGAGATCGAGGGAATCATAGGCCAACTGATGCACGCCGTCCAGGAACAAAAAATTACACCAGCAGGTCCTATGATCGGAATCTATTACAACAGTCCGGCTATGGTAAAGCCCGAGGAGCTAGTGTGGGAAGTGGGGTTTCCTGTCTCTGCCCAGGTAGAGGTCCAGGCACCCCTGGAAAAGAAAGAGTGGAAATTCACGCTTGTCGTCTTTGCCGTCCATAAAGGCCCGTATGAAGAATCTGAAAAGACAATCAACAAGATGTTTGACTGGATGCAGGCCAACAAATTAATGCCGGCAGGGCCGGTCCTGGAGCGTTACCTGAGCATGCCCACTCCGGATACAAAGCCAGAAGACCTGAGGACAGAAGTATGGGTTCCCTGCCAGAAGGGGAAGAAATAACTTACGGTTGTTTATCTGAAATTTCATCTTCGTGCAGCCAAAACTGCATCATTACTCAGCCAAGGCGGTCCTTCTCTCTCAGGATTCAAAATTCGACTAATCACAACAGGTGAAGCGATGCTACCGAGCGAGGTGTAAAAAAAGAATCAAAACTCACCCAAATTTCACCTCTTAAGGCGATTTACACGTTTTCCTTTATGAATTATTCTCCCTTAAAGGAAGGAAAAGTTTAAGATTTTTTAGACAGAGGTTATATTGGCCACTCACAAAGAAAATCACACCCCGCCTGCATCAAAAATAAAGTCGGGATTCAAGTCCATCTTTTATAATGCGGCGAATATCGCCGTTCAGGGATACAACATAAAGGGTGAGGTGGTTTATTGGAACCGGTTCTCAGAAAAACTATTCGGATTCACCGAGAAAGAGGTATTAGGGAAAACTCTTAAAAGCTTCTTTGTATCAGAGTCTGATGAAAACGAGTTTAAAAGATATATAAAAAAAGCTATTCGCCAGAATAAGCCTTCCCCCAAGAAGGAATGGGCAATAACCACAAAAACCGGAGAGGTCCGGCACGTTTTATGCCACATCTTTCCCGCAGTTCTCACCGCTCTGCCTGAAGAAGAACCAATCGCAATAGCCATGAATATCGACATAACAGACAGCAAGAGCGCCAAAGATAAAACAATAGAGATTATCCGCCAGCTTGAAAGATTCTCAGAAATATCTGCAAATATATTAACGATCAAAGACGAAGAGAAGCTTTTCGACCACGTATCTCAAGCTGTGGTCGAAATTTCAGATTTCGGAAGAGTGCTCATATCCTATTTCACAGATACTCCTCCCCACCGGGAAATTATCGGGCACAGAGGCATCAAGAAAACTGACTTAGAGAGATTAAAGAAAGCAAAGATTCCGAGGGAAAAATACCTGAAATACTTTGAAAAATCCATAAAAATCGGGAACCAGTCCTGCTACATCCCGCACTCCTGGAAGGACATACTGGATAAAGATGCGGTCGCCCCCGGAGAAAAAACATACCCAAAAAAAGAAGGCCGCTGGAATAGAGAAGACAATCTCCTTGTAGCCATGAAAGATACCAAGGGCAAGATAATAGGAATTATCTCTGTTAATGACTCCAAAAGCGGCTTGATTCCGACCGAAGAGACGGTGAGGCCCTTGGAGATTTTTGCTAACTTGATCTCGGAAATAATCCAGAGACATAAGCTTGACAAAATCATCTCAGAGTCTGAAGAAAAGTATCGAGAACTGGTTAACAACATTAAAATAGGAATTTTCAGGGCAACACCGGACGGGAAACTTCTTGAATTCAATCCCTCTGTTGTAGAGATGTTCGGTTACACGAGTGCGAAGAACTTTCTGAAAGTTAAAGCTCCTTATTTATACAAAAATCCGGATGACAGGCTAATACTGATGAAGGAATTGGAAGAAAACGACCATGCCAAGAATAAAGAGTTCATTCTGAAAAAAAAGGACGGAACATCTTTTTGGGCATCTTTAACATCAACAGCGGTCAGGGACAGCTCTGGAAGAATCATATATTACGATACAGTGCTCGAAGACATCTCAGAAAGAAAAGATTTAGAAGAAGAAGTCAAACGCCTTTCCATTACTGATGAGCTAACAGGGGTGTACAACAGAAGGTATTTCAACCAGAATTTACCCAATGAAATCAAAACAGCGGAAAGATGGAGAAGCGCTTTGTCCCTCATCATGATAGATATAGATGATTTTAAACAATACAATGATAAGTATCTTCACCTCGAAGGAGATGAAATCCTAAAACAGACCGCCACCGTCATATCCCACGTCATCCGCAAAGAGATGGACTGGGCTTCAAGGTTCGGGGGAGACGAATTTGTCATTATCCTGCCCGGACTCACCGCTGCCCAGGCAGCCAAGGTCGGGGAGAGAATCAGAAGAATCTTTCAACAGTTAAAATTCAAACCCAAAGACGAAGTAGTCCAAAAAACCTTAAGCATGGGAGTTGCCTGCGCTCATTATTCTGAAGTAAGGCCCAAGAGAGGTGACAAAACCAAAAGAAATCAGACAAATTACGAAAAAGTTGCCACAGAGCTGACCATTCTTGCCGACAAAGCCTTATTCAAGGCAAAAAAAGCAGGAAGAAATCAGCTTGTTATCTCGAAGGAAGCTATGGAGCTCAGCCGGGTTTCTAAATAAGGCTGAACCGCGTTTTTAACAAGCCTGCATAAGAAGATCATCCCCTTTTTTCGTTCACACCTCTTTTGCGCTCAACCCAAGCCCGGGCAGCTTATGGAACTTAGAATAAAACCAGAATAAAACAGATATCCTTAGTTTTTTTCTCTCCGCTTTACACCAGAGCACGCTTTGATACAGACTCCGCATATATGCTGTCCCACAATCCGCATATTCTTGAATTCTTTGAGCTTCTCAAAACATGCCCTGTGGTCAAACTCTTCTTTCTTCTCTCCTATAGCTTGAGCAGGACAGGGCTTAAGGCACTTCATGCATACACCGCAATCATACTCCAAGGGCTTATCCGCTTCGAGCGGCATGTCGGTGAGCACCGTGACCAGCCTGAACTTTGCCCCGATTTCCGGATTGACAAGAAGGTTGTTCCGTCCTATAAAACCCAGACCAGCCAGGTAGCCGATTTTCTTATGAGAAAGATGCGCCCTCTGTCCTTCCCAGTCTATTATCTGGGAGGCAGGAATAGGAAGGGCCTGGAATCCGGACTCCTGTATATAGGAAGAGAGCAGGAAGGCTGCACGGTCCAGGAAAAAATTGAGCTGACGGTAGTGGTGAAAATAAAGCGGAGTGGGCCTGTCCTTTATGTCTTCGAGAACCGCATCAAGAAGCCTTTTCCCGAGACATATTCCCCAGTCGAATTTCTCCTTCAGCTTTCTTTCAAGGCTGAATTCCTCCCTGATACCCGCAACATCTGCTACTCCAAAAAGGGACAGCCCCTGGTCCAGGGCGAATCCCATCAGCCTCTCGTAGTTCTTCCTTCTCTCTTTCATGAAAGTCCATTTTACTGGCGGCCGCCAGAGCTGTCAATGAAAGTCAATCTTTTGGGGTCAGACTTGCATAACTTGAATAACTTTGATTTATACTTATTTCTTCCTTGAAAGATCATCTTTCTCTCTTGTTGTCAAAAAAAAACTTAATTCTTGGTTCCTCACAAGAAAGAATACTTTGAAGATTGACACAAGCTATCTAATTTTATAAACATAAAAATGGATTATCGTTAGGGAGGGCTAAAATCAATATTCAAAGAAAAACCCAAAGCATCTTGGCTTTAATGGTCACGAGTGTTTTTCTTTTCCAAAACTGTGCGACAATTATTTCTGGAACTTCTCAAAAAATACCTGTCACAAGTAATCCTTCAGGCGCAAAGATTATAGTTGATGGAATAGAAGTGGGCAATGCGCCATTGAATTTAAAAAAATTAAATGGATTAGGATTAAATGTGCTGATTCTGGGGGAGAAGAAATTGTTAATTTAGATTAGAGCATCGTGTAATAAAAAGGCTTCTCAGCAGCGAGGGAAAAAATGAGCTTAAAAAATAAAAAATTCATATCATTGTTTCTTGTCTTCTCTTTAATAATGCTTTCTGTAAATCTCTATGCTAAAGAAAGGAGAGGAGCTACGCTCATAATCTGGAAAAAGGATGGCGGACAAATAAAGGGCGAACTAATTGTAGTTAAGATTAAACCTAACTCGCTTCTTTTATTGGATACTGAAGGAAAAGATGTGTCTGTTGACATTGCGGATATTAGGGTTATTACTATTGAAAAAAAATCAAAGGCATTGTTAGGAGCTGGTATTGGACTCGGAGCAGGAGCTCTTTTGGGGGCAATTTTATTTAATTATATCTGGCATGCTGCTCATGAGGAATATGATGGTGCAGGGATATTACTAATAGACATGCCTGTAGGTGGTGCTATTGGCGCAACATTAGGAGCATTGATAGGAGCACGTGCAGGGAAAGATAAAACAATCCAAATTGAAGGAATGACTGACTCAGAAATTAAAGAGACTCTGAACAAGTTACGCGAGAAAGCTCGCCTTCGTTACTATGGGTGATATATCAGAATATAGCGAAACCTGAATAGAATCCAAATTCTTTGACACTCCAGCCTCCTGAAAATCCACAATTCTCACTCAGCCGGTACTCATTCTTGTAATAACCATATTTCTATACTATTAAAAGTCTGACCTAACCAGATTACTGATAACAACAAGACTTACTTACAACTCTATATCATTTATTGCCGCAGACCCTAGCGAAAGTTGACTCAGAGGAAAGATTAGGATATATCAATGGGTGAATTTATGCTCAAAAGGAGCAACCATGGTTGAAAAGACTCTAGCCATTATCAAGCCTGATGCCATAAAAAAGAAACACGTAGGAAAAATCATGCAGAGAATCGAGGATGAGGGATTTAAGATATCCGGTCTAAGGATGCTCCATCTCACCAAAGAAGAAGCAAAAGGCTTTTACATCATCCATAAGGAAAAAAATTTTTACGAGAGCCTGACAGACTTCATGTCCTCGGGAGAAATCGTGATCATGGTTCTGGAAAGAGAAGAGGCCGTCTCCCACTGGCGCCGGGTGATGGGAGCTACAGACCCTGCTCTGGCTGCACCGGGGACCTTGCGCCAGATGTTTGGCTTCTCGATAGAGCGCAATGCCGTCCACGGCTCTGACAGCCCGACAACGGCAGAATGGGAAATCAATTATTTTTACAAAGAAGAAGAGCAATAGATCCCGCATCTCTAAATTTCGATGGGCTTAGTTGAAATCTTTGGCCTTTTTATCCTTCCTTCAGCTATCATCCTTCTCTCTTTTGTCTTTTACCTATTTTTTAAGGAGGAGGGCGAATAGCCTTAATGGAGGAAGCCGCCCAGATCGCAGTCCAGGCTGATCCCTTAGCTATCCTCTCCTTTATTTTCTACCTGGTCATAATCCTGGCCATAGGAATCCTGTCTGCAAAATTTTCATCCTCCGGGCTCTCGGAGTTCTTCCTCGCCGGCAGAAAACTGAAAGAGTTTGTGGTCGCCTTGAGTGCTGTTGTATCCGGAAGATCTGCCTGGCTCCTTATTGGAGTAACAGGCATGGCCTACAGCATCGGTGCCCCTGCAGTCTGGGCAGTAACAGGCTACATTACGGCCGAAGTCTTCCTCTTCGCCTTTATCGGCAAGCGCCTGCGGCGGTATACCTCGATGATGGACAACCTGACTCTCCCCGATTTCTTCGAGTCCCGCTATAAAGACAAATCCAACATCTTAAGGATACTCTCTGTGTTCATCATCCTGGTCTTCATGATTCCCTATGTCTCGGCGCAGTTCAACGCAGGAGGAAAAACCTTCAGCACAAGCTTTGGAGTGAGCGAGACGAGCGGCATCCTGCTCACAGCCTTCATTGTTCTCGCCTACACAGCGCTGGGAGGATTTATGGCTGTCTCTCTGACAGATATGATCCAGGCCTTTTTCATGATAATCGCCCTCCTTGTACTCCCTATAATTGCCATCGTCCACGCTGGAGGCTGGGGTGAGATCCTGGGGATTCTTCAAGATTTCAATCCCCGATTTCTTGATCCTTTTGCCTTTGCTGCCGGGGGTATTATAGGCTTTCTCGGCATCGGGCTTGGCTCTCCCGGAAATCCTCACATCCTTGTCCGCTACATGTCCGTCTCAGACCCCAGGGCGCTGAGGAAATCCTGTGTTATCGGGACAGTCTGGAATGTGCTTATGGCCTGGGGAGCAGTCTTTATCGGGCTTGTGGGAAGAGCCTACTACCGCCGCCTCCAAGCAATTCCCGGAGGAGACCAGGAGAACCTGTTTCCCTTCCTAGCCTCTGAGCACCTCCACCCTCTCATCATGGGCATGGTTACTGCCTCTATCCTGGCAGCAATCATGTCCACGGCCGACTCCCAGCTCCTCGTTGCTTCTTCTGGGGTTGTCAGGGACATCTACCAGAAAATAGTGGCCAAAGGAAAATCAATCTCCCAGAAAAAGCTTGTTTTCCTCAGCCGGGTAGTTGTGTCGGGCCTGGTGATTACAGCAGTTATTCTCGGATTTGCGGCCAAACAGTATGTCTTCTGGCTTGTCCTTTTTGCCTGGGGAGGGCTGGGCGCATCATTCGGCCCGCCCCTTCTCCTTTCTCTATTCTGGAGAAAGACGACAAAGGCTGGCGTGGCGGCTGGGTTTGTTGCAGGAACTGCGGTCACGATTGTCTGGAATCAGGTTTCTTTTCTTAAAAATATTATCTACGAGCTTGTGCCGGCCTTTCTTATCTCCACCCTTCTGACAGTAATCATAAGCTTCTTGACTACACCACCAAAAAACGCTGAAAAAGAGCTAAAATCCATAGCAGCAAGATACCGAGCTTAACTGGGGCAGATTTAATTTTTTTCCCAATAATACGCTATATATACGACTAAATAATATGAAGACCACTAGATATGATGTATATGGATTCTAAGAATTAAAAAAACTCTTGACATTTTATTATCAACGACATAGATTTATATCAGCGCCTTGGATGAGGAGATAGGAGTAAGGTTTCAGCCTGCTCTTCCATGACTGATACCTTTCATTCCATCCTTCCCTCAAAAGGGCGTATGTAACCTTAGAAAGGAGGTTGACATGCGCAAAAAAGCCTTCCTAAAATCAGTGTCTCTCTTTGCGTGTTTCAGCATTTTCATGCTTTCTGTTCCTGGAGTGATCGCTGCTGAAAAAACTCCAAAAAAGTTCAGTTTCAACCGCCTGCTTGAGAAGTCTACAGATACGCTCTCTTTGCTTCTCCCGTTCTTGTACCTGAAAGTTAATGATGAGAAGGGCAACATATCCTCCGATCAAACCTCTGATGACGATTCAGTCCAGAAAATCAAGGCTACAGGTGCCGTAGTCTCAATGAAAGGACCTAAGAAAGGCGATTCATAACCTTTGTTGATTAAGCACAGTTTTAAACTTTGAAAATTTAGAGGGACTGAAAGCAAATTAATTCCCCATAACAAATCTATTAACAACTAATACCCCTTTCTAAGATTCGCACATCCCGTTGCACGATTAAAAATCAAAAACATACCCAATATTGCATCACCCCTAGGGGGGAGAAAGATTCATCTCAAGAGGCTATTGACGCCCCCCTAGCGAATCTAACATGATTTTTATAAGAAAAAAAAGATATTTATATTATTTCATTTAAGTTATTTAAAGTGAAACAACTTAAAATCAGGAAATTAATTCTTATTACAATTGCCAGCCTCTTTTTTACTTTATATTGTTTTAGTTCTGAGCTTTACCCCTTCAATAAAGCAGACTTAGAACAAGAATATTCTCAGCTCTTCACAGTTGCGGATAAATTCAGAAAGGACGGCAAATTCGAAGAGTCGCTAAGGCTTTTCGAAAAATCTTTAAGTGTTGCGAAAATAATCACCGATAAAAAAAAGGAATGTGCATCACTCCTCAAACTCGGACTATTGTATTGGAACATTGGCCTACTCAAAGACTCTTCAGTTCATTATGAAAATGCCTTGAAGTCTGCACAAAAATTAAACTTAAAGGACTTGCAGGTTGAAAGTCAGAAGGCACTCGAAATTTATAGGCTTTATGAAGAAGGGAAAAAGTTCCGTTCCTCAGGTGAATACCTAAAATCAATAGAAAGTTTTCAACAGGCTATCGATTTAGCAAGAGAAACAGCAAGCAAAGAACACGAACTTAAATGTCTCCGCCAGATGAGCGTTACATGTTTTGAACAAAACAATTTGCAGAGATATTTTTCCTTTAGTAAAGACGCACTGAATATTGCCCAAAACATAAACCACAGGAAAGAGGAGGGAAATTGTTTGTATAATATCGGCCTTTATTATTGGAAATTAGATAATTATTCGAAGGCACTCAATTGCTTTGAAGACGCTCTAAAAATCGCACTAGCTTTAGGAAATATAGAGGATGAATCAGCATGTCTAACTAATATTGGTGGTATTTATGTAAAAATAGGCAATTATAATAAAGCCCTGGAATATCTAAGAAGGGCTTTAACAATTGACAGGCAATTAGGGAATAATGTCTATATCTGTATGGATTTGAATAGTATAGGCACAACATTTCGGACCAAAGGCCTTCAATCCGGAAATAAAGAAGATTTTAATAAAGCTTTATATTATTATAAAGATTGCTTAAAGATAATAAAAGAGGTTAAGGATAAAAGAACAGAAGTTGAAGTCTTGAATAATTTAGGTGCTGTCCATACAGATTTAGAAAATTACAACGAGGCCGTGAAATTCTTTGAATCAGGCTATGAAATGGCAGAAGAGATTAAAGACATTGAAATGATGGGCATGATTTTGAACAACATAGGAATCGTGCATTATAATCAGGGAAATTATGAAACATCCACAGAGTATTTCCAGAAAGCAATCGATATTGCCCTAAAAATTGAAGGGGGAAAAATTCTTTGGGAAGCCTACATGGAAATTGCGAGAGCTTATGAGAAACAAAATAAATTTAAAGAGGCAAAAGAATACTACGAAGGTTCAATCGAGTGTATCGAAAAAGGCCGCTCTCAAATCGAATTAGAAGAGCTTAAAGCAAGGTACTTAGGGACAGACAAGAGAATCGACGCTTATCACTATCTTATCCATCTACTTGTAACCTTCCCTCAATCTCATGTACAGAAAAAATATAACCTTGAAGCTTTTAATTATCTGGAAAGAGCTAAAGCTAGATCGTTTCTGGACAGCTTAGAACTTTCCAATGTAAGCATCCCACAGGAGGTTGATTTCAAGCTCCAAAATAAAGAAAAAGAATTGATGAAGGAGATCTCAAAGTTCCATGCTAAACTACTGGCAGTAGAACAATCAAGTGGAGAAAAAAATGTGATAGATGAAAAGCTTAAAAACAAAGAAAACGAGCTGGAATCACTCCAAAGAGAAATGCGAATAAAAAGTTCAAAATACAAACACTTTAATCCAGAAACAGTTACCCTCGACGAAGCCCAAAGAAAACTTCTTGATTCTAAGACTGCTTTCTTTGCCTACAGCCTTGGAAAAGAGCATTCCTATGCTTTTGTCATCACAAAGAAAGACTTTAGCATATTTCCCCTCCCCTCCAAAGAAATTATCCAAACGCAAGTATCAGACTATCTGAAAGTCATCTCTGATAAGGAAAAAATAAATTTTCAATTAGGATATGAGCTCTTCAAGACGCTTGTCTTCCCTGGCTTGGATAAGAGCATAAAAAGCATTATTTTTATACCTGACGATATCCTCCATTTCCTTCCTTTTGGGACTCTTATAACTCATAAAGAAAAGAGAGATTGGCTGATAAAAGATTACAAGATTGCGTATGCCCCATCGATTTCTTCTCTTCGAGAAATAATTCAGCGGAAAAAGTCAAATGATCCAAAGCCTCAAATGGATATTTTAGCCTTTGGCGATCCTTTCTTCGGCCCTTGGGAAGTCGGAGAAAACGGAAGTGACATCTTTCAGAACTATTACTCATCCAATGCCTTTAATTTTTTTAGATTAAAATACAGTGGATTTGAGATCGACAAGATCAGCTCTCTTTTCAAGAAAAGAAAAAGAAAGATTTTTCGAAGAGAAGAAGCGAGTAAAGAGCAATTAATAAATCACAGCCTCGATAACTATAAAATCATCCATTTTGCAACGCACAGCATAGTAGACGAAAAAATTCCAGCCAGGTCCTCTATCGTCCTTTCTCTGGACCAAGACCTAACCCAAGATGGTTTTCTCCAGATGAGAGAGATTTATAACTTAAAACTTAATTCGGACCTAGTCACTCTGTCTTCGTGCCAGACAGGCCTTGGCGAATTCATTAAAGGAGAAGGGATCGAAGGTATAAACCGAGCCTTTTTCTACGCCGGCGCTTCCTCAGTTCTCATGAGCTTATGGGCAGTGAATGACCAAGCAAGCTATCAGCTTATGGAAAGATTTTACTTTCACCTTCGCTCTTCTGAATCAATAATGAGTTCCTTACGCAAAGCCAAGCTTGAAATGATAGATTCTAGCGCCTTATCCCACCCTTATTACTGGGCAGGGTTTATAGTATCAGGAAAGGCAGATGAAGTAGTCTTCCCGCATCCAGTAAATAAATGGTTTTTCTTCGGAATCTCTTTCATATTGGTGGCAGGAATAATTTTTGCCGCTGTGAAAAGTCTTAGAAAAAACTTATGATATCCTTCTGAAAGTCCTTTGCCCTCCCTTTTCTAACGAGTAAGCCATGACTGGTTCCGCATGGAAAGAGCTGCAAAGGGAACAATCCACCACAGACAAAAAGCTGTGATGAGCGCATAGGGTATTCCATAGAGGAAGGAAAGGCTTTTGTTGGTGCGAAGATAATAAAGAGAGAGAAAAAATGAAGAAACAACCAGGAAGGCAATATGACGGATAATAAACAGAGGATGGATACAAAAAGAATAAATTATGATACCTAAAGAAAAAATATGGAAAGGATGGAGGATATTCAAAAAGAAGAAGTCAAATATGGGCATAACTCGGTGTTTTTTCCGGTATTTTGAAAACATAAATTTGGCAAAAATAATGGATTCTCGAATATAACTGCGCGTCCAGCGAAGATACATTCTAATCATCTGAGCTAGCCTTGTGGGCACTTTCGTATAAACACAGGCATTGGACTGGAATCTTGTCATGTAGCCTGCTCTCAAGATTTGAGTCGTGAGAGCTCTATCTTCCCCGTAGGTGCAGGGCGTTTTGAGGAATTTCTGGTTGACCCACTCATTAATAAATTTCAGTAAAACATTCTTTCTGTAGGCAGTGAGTGCGCCCGGACAGCAAAAAACAGCTCCATAGACACTCTGATAAGCGCGGCCAAAGTTAAAGGAGATTGAATAGCGGACTGAAAGCATCCTTGTTAGAAAATTCTCCTTTTCATTCAAAACTGCAACTCTCCCCGCAACAGCACCAGTACTTTCTTCCTTAATCAGGGGAATAACAAGATTTCTGATGGCACTCCGCCCGATCTTACTATCAGTGTCAACAGTGACGATAATCTCTCCTCTGGATTTCTTCAAACCGACATAAAGGGCTTTTCTCTTCCCTAAATTTTCCCTGAAATTTATGACGCTGAGCTTATCTCCGTATACTTGCTTAGCTCTCAACATGTAGAAAAAAGTTAAATCAGTGGAGCCGTCATTGATGCAAATAACTTCGAGCTTATCCTGGGGATAGTTGCTGTTGAAGATTGAAGCGATGGATTTCTCTATGAGTTCTTCCTCGTTTAAAGCAGGCATGATCACGGAAACAAATGGCCAATTAATGCTCGCTCCCGGCTCTATTGTCTGAGGCTTGTAGCGAAACCATATAATTGTGCGGAAAATTACACCGCTTATTATGATTACAGCTGAAATCAATAACGGGTATGTTGAGATTCTGAGGAATAAATTGCTGCCCAGAAATTCAGCCCATAAGTGAAAGATACGGAATTTAATGGAAACGACTACTATGAAAGAGCTGGTTAAAATGATGAAGACAATAAGAACAGGGTCTGTCTTTTCTTTCAGATAAGGAAGGTCAAATAAAAAGCTTTTTGGCTGGTTTTCTAATTCAAGTTCATCAAATGTTTCTTCCCACATACAAGGCTCACAAAGCTTACTTAAAGAAAGAAAAGTAAAAATGGCTCTTACGGGAATGAATATTATTAAATAAAAATGAGGAAGTCAAGCAGGTTATGGACTTTAAGAAAAAAGAAATTGGGCCCAATAGCCCAGGATAATCTTCCTACATGAAAATAACTTTCCTCCCAAGCTCAATATGAGATAAAAATAATTTCTCACCTATAGAAAAAATAGAAAAACAGGAGGGGATTATAAATGACAATTTCTCTTAATTAGGTCTGACATTTTATGCTTTTCTAATAAACGATAGAACTGACGTCTGCTTTTCCCCATTTTACTGGCAGCCCTGGTTTTATTCCAGCGACAATTCTCTAAAGTCTTTATTAACTGTTCAGGTGTTATATTCATAGTTTTTCTGCAGTATTTTGAATCACAATCAAGTTTGATGTCCTTTTCTGTTACTATATTACCTTCAGAAAGAATACATGCTCTTTCAACGATATTTTCTAATTCTCTAATATTTCCTGGGAAATCATAAGCCATTAATATTTTCAACGTTTCATTATAAATCACTTTTTTAGGCTCTCCTTCCTTTCTATCCTTTCTAAGTATATGATCTACTAACAAAGGAATATCTTCTTTTCTCTCTTTTAAAGGAGGTATGTAGAACTTTATCACATTAATTCTGTAATATAAGTCTTTTCGAAATCTTCCTGCTTTAACTTCTTCTTGTAAATTCTTATTAGTAGCAAAGATAAAGCGAGCATAAATTTTTCTAACGGTCGTTTCTCCAATTCTTCTCAGTTCTCTTTTTTCAATCATTCTTAAGATTTTCGCTTGAAGGTTTAAAGACAAATCGCCTATCTCATCAAAAAAAATCGTCCCGTTCCTGGCGACTTCGAGTAGCCCTAATTTGTCTTTCACGGCTCCAGTAAAAGAACCTCGTACGTAACCAAAAAGTTCGGCCTCAAATAGCTCCCCTGGTATATCTGTGCAATTGATGGCCACAAAAGGTTTATCTCTTCTGTTACTCAGTTCGTGAATTTTCTTTGCAGTCAAATCCTTCCCAGTTCCTGTCTCTCCTAAGATCAATACATTCTTATCACTTTTAGCCGCTTTATGAATAAACCGCAGCTTTCTTTTTATTATCAGGCTTATTCCTACTATTTCGGTATCACTAGAGACAGTGCTTTTCATTCAAGTTTATCCCGATTTAGTGTCATCGATTCCAACATTTTTTCTCAGTATAAGAACGATTATTAAGAAAAAAATTCTCATTTATATTTTGAAGGACTCTCCTCCATTTTAAATTCACCAAAGTGAGAAAATTATTCAAAAAAATAACTCTATATATTATGTGCAAGTTGCTCCTCTAAACAACCGATGCTATAATGCGCAAGCAAAGATGAATAGCGATGAAGAAAAAATCAAGGAATTTGAAGTCATAATAAGCAGATTTTCTAGATTTGTTAAAGCCAACATTCACAAATTCAACGTTCAAAAAAATGGGATTGATCCGGACGATATTCTACAAGAAGTTAAAATAAAAATATGGAAAATCTTGGAAGATGATAAAAAGATAAAAAATTATGCGTCCTATATCAGGAAAATCGTAGATTCCTCTATAATTGATCACCTTAGAAGATCTAAGAGAGAAAAAGGAATCTTTGTTCAAGAAAAACATAAATTGGTTTCTGAGCAAAAAAGTAACTATTTAATTAACATTTCCAATGATGTCAACGCAAAAGAAATTATAGGTCAAGCTGTGGATTCTCTCATGGAATCTCGGCGTAAAGTTGTAAAAATGTTTTTATTGAACATGACAATTGAGGAGATTGCCATCTATTTTAAATGGACCAGAGACAAAACAAGGAACTTGCTTTACCGCGGATTATCTGATTTAAAAAAGATATTAAGAGATAAGGGAATCGAATATGAAAATAAAGAATAAAGATTTAATAAAATTATACAAAGCCCATATAACGGAAAATATTCCCTATTCACGAAAAAGCTGCCCTCCTTCCAAAGAAATCATTAGCTTTTTTATATCAAAAACATCGGAAAAACAAAGATCGAAAATTATAGATCATATAACGAAATGCTCCTTTTGTGCTCAAGAATTTGAGCTCATGCTCCAAACTCAAAGAAAAGAAAGAAAATTAATTGAAGAGATTGGTAATCTCTTACAATCTAAAGAAAACATTGCAGCCATTAAGAAAAGAGCAGGCAAAAAAATCAACCATACTAACGAAAGACTAAAATTATTCTTTCCTAGATTATCTTGGAAGTATGCCATTATACTGGCAGGAGTTGCTATCCTAATTTCTACCTTCCTTTTCTTCCAGAATATAAGGAAAAGAGAGTATCGAGGACCAAATTTTAGCCGAGTCCATCTGATCGAACCGATAAATGGAAAATATTCAAAATCTCTACTAGTATTCAAATGGAACGAATTTAAGGACTCAGAGTATTACATAGTTGAATTATTTGACGAAACCCTTTTTCAAATATGGAAAAGTAACAAAATTTCTAAGAACCAAGCTCTCCTGCCGGCTGAAGTAGCTAATAGTTTAAATACAAACAAAATATACTTCTGGATGGTTACAGCGTTTTTGCTTGATGGGAAAAAGATCGAGTCAGAGATAGAAGAATTTACATTGACTGACTGATAAAAAAGAAAAGATTATTTAAAATTTAACTTGGAATTAGAATCACCGTTCAAAATAAAAGCTGCCCAATAAAAAGGATGGCTATACTTCGAATTTATCATATCCAGCTTTGCTAACCGTAACGCCTGAGCTTTATCACTTCCCTGAGAAAGATAGCGGTAAAACAAATTCATAAACTTTGCTGCAGACTCATCATTTATCCTCCAGAGTGTTAACATCACTGATCTGGCTCCAGCATAGAAGAAAATTCTTGGAAGTCCCAAAATCCCTTCTCCTCTCTCTAATTTGCCCTTCCCTGTCTGACAGGCGGAGAGAACAACTAAATCAGCTTTCAACCTAAGATTATACAGCTCCCGAACCTGAAGAAATCCATCTTCTTTCGGATCATCATCCAGAGACAAAACTAGTGCCGATCTAAAGGGAAATTCCTCAGCCAAGAATCCATGACAGGCGAAATGAATAATCTGATAATCCCTAAGAGGGGCTTCTTTAAATATTTCTTCTCTCGCTTCATCTCTAAGATAAATATCTTTTCTATCATCAGGAAAATAGCTTGAAATTTCCAAGACTTCTTTCTCTGTATAAGGTAGAGGGGAAAAAGTAAATCCCTGGTCTAGATACAGATCTCTTAAAATATCTGCTTGTGTTCTGGACTTCCTTCTTTTTGATTGATCCTTCAACATATAAGATGGATTTCCGAATGCCATCAGACCTTTTCGATTTCCGTTCCTGGCCTTGTTTCTAGCCAAAAACAACAAGGCAGAAAATGAGGGCGCATAAGAAATTTTATACTTTGCAATTAAATAATCATCCTGAGGTGATTGATCTTGAGTACTTTGTATAAGCGTTTCAAAAGGAAGATTATAGAGTATTCCATCGGGAACAATGATAAGACTCTCAACAGATTCAGGAATATTCAGCCCAGCAGGAAAAAGAAGTTCCCTGTAGATGCGTTCTGCAGCAAGAGTTCCTTTAAACTTTCCTCTTGGAGAAACTGAAAGAATCTTTAAATATGCTTTTATTGATTTCTCAATCTCACGCCTGGAAGGAAGATCATACACACCATAAGCTTTCTTTGTAATAAAAAACATAAATGATTTATTCTCGCCAATAAAATACTCTATTAATGCTGTTTTCCAGTCCAAATGTTGCTGAACATGTTCCACGCTACAGGGCTCAGCGTAAGCCAGACTAGCAACCTCAGGAACCTCTACTCTCATTCTAGATATCAAGCTCATATATTCGTTTTCTTCTTGTCGAAGCTTACTCAATAATTCTTTCCTTCTTTCTTGAGATATATCTGATCTTGAGAGCTCCTTTATAATCAAGGAAATCCGGCTTGATAGCTCATTTTCTCTTATCTTCAACCCAGGGCTTGATCTTCCTCTTATGTCAATTTTAGATTCTACTAGACTCTCCAAAAATGCTCTGCTTTTAGCTCTCTCTACTATGTGAAATATCTCATCTGCATGGCTACTTGATTTATCTTCTATATTCAACCTGTAAAGAAGATTTATCAAAACCTCGTAGACCTGAAACTTATCCCGTACAAAGCCAACTTTGTAGGTGTCAAGAAAAATCTGACTTCTTATATAGTCGATAACATCAATAGCTCTTTTATAACTCATCACTGCCTGATTAATTTTTTTCCTCTTTTCAAAACATTGCCCAAGCCCAAAATAAGCTTCCCAGAGTACCTGTCTATCACTAATCTTATTGGCTAGCTCAATAGCTTGCTGGTATGACTTTATGGCTTCCACATAGAAACCTAGATTATAACGAGCGATTCCCATGTTATTCTGAAGCATGCCCATTCCTTCTATATCTTGAATATCTTCCGCCCTTTCATAACCTGATTTAAAATATTCCAAGGCTTCATGATAATTCTTTAAATCTGTGTGGACAAAACCGATGTTATTTAAAGCATAAACTTCATTTTGCATCAGATCAAAACCTACTTTTTCTGTATGCATGATTTTTCTTGTCAGATTTAGACAATCTTTAAAATAACGTAGCGCCTTTAGAAAATCTCCTTTTTTACCAGAAACAACACCTTTGGCCCGAAATATTTCTCCGATATTATTCAAATCAATGGAAATATAGATATTATCTCCTAATTGCTTGTCAATAGTCAGGGCTTCTGTTAAGCATTCCAATGCTTTATCATAGTTACCTACTTTCGCATAGATAGTGCCGATATTTGTTAGACAAGCTGATTCATTCACTTTATCTTTAATAGCTTTTGCAATTGTTAGGGCCTCTTCATATATATCGAGAGCCTTAGAATAATTGTCTAATTTCTCATAAAAAATACCGATATGAATCAAACCATTCCCTTCTTCTTTCTTGTGATTCAGGCTTTGGGCAATAGTCAGTGCTTCTTTATTTAAAGAGAAAAATTCCTTGAGATAGCTTAATTCAAAATATATGATACTCAACTGGCGCAAACATTTAACTTCATGTTCTTTGCTTCCTATTTCCCTTGCAAAATCTATAGCCTGCTTAAAGCAATCAATTGATTTTTTGTGCTCACCAGAGTTATAGAGCTTTTTCCCTTCTGCATACAATCTATAAATTTCCAGCGCAATAAGGCAATGCTCCAACTTGTCTTTTAAATTTAGTTTCTTTGTAATAAACAGAGCTTTTTTGTACTTCTCTGATGAATCTTCAAGTTCGCCAATATTCCAAAATAATATGCCTAGATCTATCAAGCATTTAGCTTCCCATTCTTTATTGCTTATTTTCCTCGCAAGTTCCAATGCCTCTCTAAATTCATCAATTGCCTGCTCAAAATTCCCTTCTTTTCTGAGTGTGCCTCCGGATTTAACGGCTGAATCATAGAGTTGAGAAAGGCGGATTTTTCTATCAGGAGTGATGCTATGGACGTTAGAAAGCACTAGAGAAAAAAAGGTTAAAAAAAAATTGTTAATCTCTTGAGAAGGTTCTTTTTAAAAGTGCTCATTTTAGCACAAGAAATATAAGCAGGAGTTCATATAATGTCAACTGAAAATCAAGCTTTTATTGATTTTTTATCTTGATTTAACTAACATCATTATTTCAATACACCCAAGGGGAAGGACGAATGAAGAAAGCAACTTTTCTCATTATTACTTTTTTGACCTTAAATCTGACCTTTTTCTCTGCTGAAGAAAGGCCCCGCATGAGAGAATTCGGTATTGAAACCGGAATAATAGAGCCCGGCGAATGGAATGCCATCACCGATGTTCCGGGAGTAAAAGTCGGGCATGTGACTTTGATACAAGGCGAAAACATCCGCACAGGTGTGACAGCTATTCTCCCCCACTCCGGAAATATCTACCAAAAGAAAGTCCCTGCCGCGGTTTATGTTGCAAACGGCTATGGAAAACTAACCGGATCCACCCAGATTGAAGAACTGGGAACCATTGAAACGCCCATAATCTTAACCAATACCTTGAGCGTTCCCACGGCTGCCAATGCTCTCATAAGCTACACCCTCTCTCTTCCCGGAAATGAGAGAGTCGGTTCTGTGAATGCTGTTGTGGGAGAGACAAACGACGGCTGGCTGAACGATATCCGGGGAAGGCATGTTAAAGAGGAGCATGTGATTGAAGCCATAAAGAAAGCTCAGTCAGGTCCTGTGGAGGAGGGCTGTGTGGGCGCAGGAACAGGCACTACCTGCTACGGATTTAAAGGAGGCATAGGGACAGCGTCACGGAAGCTGCCTGAATCGAGGGGCGGTTATACGGTCGGAGTTCTTGTCCAGACAAATCACGGCGGTGTTCTTCAGATAAACGGCTTTCCTGTGGGAATACGCCTCGGGAATTACTACATGAGAAGAGACCTCGAGGATTCGCCTGAGGGGTCATGCATGATCGTGGTCGCAACAGACGCTCCACTTGACAGCCGGAACCTGAAGCGGCTGGCAAAGCGGGCGCTTCTCGGGATAGCAAGGACTGGAGGCTTCTATTCAAGCGGAAGCGGCGATTATGCCATTGCCTTCTCTACAGCCGAGGGATTGAGAGTGCCGCACCGCTCCTCCTCGCCCACCATGCAAATCGAAATCCTGAGAAACAGGAATGTCTCCCCTCTTTTTCTGGCGGCTGCCGAAGCGGCTGAGGAAGCCATCCTGAATTCTCTGTTTAAAGCCCGGGATATGGAAGGGAAGGACGGCAGCAAGGTCGAGGCTCTTCCCCTGGATAAATTAAAAAAGATTATGGAAGAGGCACCAAAGAGATGAAAAAAACAATAGGAATTCTCGGAGGCATGGGTCCTGAGGCAACAGCTTACTTTTTTGAATTGATCATCAAGAATACCAGAGCAGAGAAAGACCAGGAGCACATACCTGTTATCATCTACAGCAATCCTGAAGTTCCCGCCAGGACAGATGCCATACTCGAAAAAGGGCCGAGCCCTTTGCCGCATCTTCTCGAGGGCACAAGGGCTCTGCGGCAGGCAGGTGCGGATTTTATCGCAATGCCCTGTGTTACGGCTCACTACTTTTTCAATGAAATACTGGCGAGAGAAAAAGTTTCATTCCTAAACCTTGTGGATGAGACTGTCCTCTATGTGCAGAGGAAGATGCCCGAGTTGAAAAAGGCCGGTCTGATCTCCAGCACCGGCACTCTAAAATCAGGGCTCTTTCATGACGCTTTCGCCAAGGAGGGAATAGAAGTCTTCGGCCCGGAAGATGAGGAGCAGGAGCAGGTGATGGAGGCTATTTTCGGGAAACAAGGAGTAAAAGCCGGGTTTACTTCGGGCCGCCCTAAAGAGATTATCCTGGGTGTGGCTGAGATGCTCATCCAGAGAGGGGCGGAAGCGGTTATTGCCGGCTGCACAGAAGTGCCTCTTGTCCTGAAAGAGGAAGATATCGAGGTTCCGCTTATCGAGCCTTTACAGATTCTGGCTGAGGCCTGTATAGTGAAGGCGGGATATGAGCTGAAGAGCTAGACGGAGCCGCTGTTTAAACCATCAAATAAGGCAGGATTTACAGGCTGGAAGCTTGATTTTATAACTTAGAGTCATAAATTTTGGCATTTTTCTCAAATTTTATTATTTCCAGTAAGAATGTAGTGAAATAATTAAATAAGGCTCATTTTCTTTCCCTGTTTAAAATTTTGATCTTGACACGTTCCCCTATAAAACTTATATTATGATTGTAAGAATGTAAGGATATAAGGAATCAAGGAGCTTTCATGAATTACACAGAAACAGCAAAAGTGACGTCTAAAGGCCAAGTGACAATTCCCTCGATTATCAGGGAAATCCTCAAGCTTGAGCCTGGATCAACAGTGATGTTTAAAGTCACTGACAGAGGTGTCATCCTATCTCCATGTGAGATACTAGAGAAATCAGTTTATACAGCAAAAGAATGGAGGAAGATCGAAAAGTTAGTCGCTGAAAAAGGCAAAGTCTATAAGACATCCAGTGCTGCAAAAAAGCATATCAAATCCTTATGAAATATGAATTTAAACCCTCTTTCGATAGATCTGTTAAGTCGCTCCCTCCCGAAATAAAACAAGAAGTAAAGGAATTATGTATAGCCTTAATTGATATCCTTTCTGGTGAGCGGGAGCTTTCTGCAGGCATGGGGCTCAAAAATTTGAGGAAAAACTTCTGGGAAATCCGTAAAGGATTAAAACTGCGGATTCTATTCCGATGGAGAGCGAATCATGTAGAGTTTGTGTTGGCCGGGACTCATGAAGAGATTAAGAGATATCTTAAAAGATAATCCCTGGAAGCGTTTCCTTAATTGCGAACCATCTTTGCCCAGCTTTTGGACGGGACAACACCACTATTTTCAGCAGCTTTTCTCTGATTGACTACAAATTTTCGCTATAATACATATGATTGTGAACGTCAGCACCTGAAAGTTGGACAATAATGAGAGCAAATCATGGCAAGCGTAAGAAGCAAATTCCTATATTTTAAGGAATAATGACATTTTTCTATTCGTATCTCAACGAATCTACCGGATTGGCCCTGGCAGCCTTGATGGATTGGTAGCTCACGGTCATCAGGGCAATAACCAAGGTCATACATGCTGTGAGTATGAATATCCAGACACCTATACCAGTCCGGTAGGGATAATTCTGCAGCCACGCATATGACATGTACCAGGCTATAGGCAGTGCAATAATATTTGCGACAGCGACCCACTTCAAAAACTGTTTGGAAAGCAGCACAATGATTCCACGCACCGAAGAGCCCAACACTTTGCGTATGCCAATCTCTTTGGTGCGCTGCACTGCCAGGAAAGATGCCAGACCGAAAAGCCCGAGACAGGATATCAGAACAGCAAGCACGGCGAAGTTGCGGAGTATAGCTCCGGCTTGTTCTTCTGAACGATAGAGCCGGTCATAGTCATCGTCAAGAAAACGATAGGTGAAGGGGAACTCGGGATTGAACTTTGTGTACACTTCCTTGATACTCGAGATGGTTTGAGGAATATTGTCCGGACGGATTCTCATGAATATGTATCGATAGAAGTGATGATGTGGGGTCGGATTGTAGGTTTTATAGAATATGATTAACGGGCCGCTCCTGTAATAAAGCGGCCAGTAATTGAAGTCTTTAATCACTCCAATGATCGTGGCATGATAAGGGCCTTTGGAAAGCCGCATGCCGACTGGATTCTCCTTTCCGATAATCCGTGCAAATTCCTCGTTAATGACTAATTGGAGCGATTGAGGAGAGGGGGATGGAGTCAGTTCCGGCGTGTAGAACCTTCCCTGGACCATTTCTATTTTAAAAGTATCAACAAAGTCATAATCGCAGCAGAAATATCTGACCATGGGATCTAAATCCACGCCTTTCCCCGCCCATTCCCAGCCGCTTCCACTCGAGCCAAAGCCTAAAGGTGTGCGGGAGGTCAGTGAGGCCCGGGTAATGCCCGGAATCTGCAGCAACTCCTGCTTGGCTGCATCATAATGCTGTTTGAGGGCTCCATTCACTGGGATATACACAAGGTGTTCCCTGTTAAATCCCAGGTCACTCGTTCGCATGTATTCGAGCTGTTTATAGACAACGAGAGTCCGAATGATAAGAATCACAGATATAGCGAATTGCAGCACAACCAGGATTTTTCTGAATAAAGAGCTTTTTGAGCTAATTCCAGAGGCATCTTTCATGATTTTAACGGGTTTAAACGAGGACATGAACAGGGCAGGATATGAACCAGCGATGAGCCCTGTGAGAAAAGTCACTCCCAGCAAGCCTAGAGTTAGAGCCAGGTTGTGAGAGAGATCAAGGACCAATTCCTTACCCGTGAGAGTGTTAAAAAAAGGCAACAAGAGAAGAACGACACCCACAGCAAGCAAAAGGGATATGAACGCCATCAACAGGGATTCTCCGAAAAACTGTTTGATGATGTCCCTTCGTAACGCTCCGGTTACCTTGCGCATACCTATTTCTTTGGCCCGGTTTCCAGCACGGGCAGTGGTCAGGTTCATGAAGTTGATACAGGCGATAAGCAACACGAATATTGCAATCAAGGAAAGCATGCGGATACGAACAATGCGGCCTCTTCCTGTTAATCCGTGAAGGTATAGTTTGGTATAAGACCTGAGAAAGGGTGTGGCGTCGTCCTCTGGATGTCCTTGATTTATCCGTCCGGCGATTTTCTGGTTGACCTCTTCGGGGGATGCGTTTTCGTTGAGCTGGACAAATGTTGTAAACGAAAAATTATACCAGGTATCAAGATGATTCGGTGCATTCCAGTTTTCCTCAAGAAACTGGATGGGGATAAGAAAATCAAACTGGAGGATAGAATTGCGAGGGAGATTTTTAAGTACTCCCGTGACTTTAAAATCATACTTGTTTTCGACGCGGATGATTTTCCCGATTGCATCATCAGCGTTGAAATACTTCTGAGCCATTCTTTCTGTCATCACGAGTGAGTACGGCTCTTTCAGGGCCGATTCCAGATCCCCCTGGATTAAGGGAAAGGTGAACATTTCGAGAAGTGAGGAGTCAACCGCCTCGGTTAACTCTCTAAATCTTTTCTCGCCGTAGGCGAATATCAAAGCGTGCGGGCCGTTACAGAAGCGGGCAGAATTAACAATCTCAGGATACTCTTCCTTAAAAGCTGGGCCCAAGGCCGGAGGAGTGCCGCTTGATGTGGCTGTACGACTGCCCAAGCGCTGATGTGTTCCCACTAAGTACAGACTGTCTCCGTTATCATGGAATTTATCATAGCTGAATTCATCCTGGACCCAGAGAAAGATGAGGACACAGCAGGTTATTCCCGCAGCCAGGCCAAAGATGTTGATGAAAGAATGACCTTTATGTCTCTTAATGTTTCTTAATGCGATTTTCATGTAGTTTTTGAACATTTGTATACTCCAGTACACTTTATGTTTTATAAAAGAAGGGATGGATCGAATGGCTTGCATCCAGTACCAGGAGCTTGCTTTGGCGGTGCCGATCTCCCTGACCATTTCATGATATTCCTCTTCAAAATCGCCTATGAGAGAGTATTCTTCCCCGCTGACGGCCATGCAGTTTAGAATCCATGATGCAATTTTTGGAGGTTGAGCAGATTCTGGTTTCATTGTTTTTAGACTTTATCAAAGGTAAGTTCTGGAATTCCCCTCCAGATTGTTTTTTGAAGCTCGCGGGAAGCTTTAAGGGCTTTTAGTCCTTCCTGTGTCAACTTATAAAAGATTTTACTCCGCCCACCTCTTTCGGGAGTCGGGGGGCCTGCGCTCTTTATGACATAACCTTTCTTAAATAATTGATCGAGAGCGCTGTACAAGGTTCCGTATGTATATGTCTTGCGTGTAACTTTCGCGATCTGTTTTCGGATTGTCACGCCGTAGGCGTCATCCTCCAGACGCCATATGGCCAGCAGAAATATAATCTCGGATAGAGTTAATTCCTTAATTCTTTTCTCCATTATAATATATATACGGAAAAACCGTAGAAATGTCTACAAAAAATGATAATTTTTTTCTTTTTTGGGATTAAATATTGAAAAGACGAAGGAAGCCGAAGTGAACCTAATTCCTGTCAAATTCGTAATAAACATAAAAGAGCTATGATTCATTCATTTCGACACCAATTCTATTTTTCCTGTTGGGGAGGCCATCATGTTTAAAAACTACGTCAAGATTGCCTTAAGAAACTTTCTAAAACATAAGGGATTTTCCTTTATCAACATCTTCGGCCTAGCCATCGGAGTGGCCTGTTGCGTTTTGATCGTCCTTTATGTTCTGGATGAAGTAAGCTATGACCAATATCACGAAAAAGCAGATCAGATCTATCGAGTCGGGATTCGAGGCTTCGTCAACAACAACCTGTTTCATGGGGTTGTCACCTGCGCACCCATGGCTCAAACTCTGGTCAATGAATTTCCTGAAGTCGCAGCAGCCACCCGGCTACGGAATCCTGGTTTTCCGGTTTTCCGATACGAGGACAAGGTTTTTAGTGAAGAAAGGGTTTTCTGGGTCGATCAGGCTTTTTTTGACGTATTCACCGTTCCTTTTATCAAGGGTGATCCCAAAACAGCCCTTGCTCAACCCAACACAATTGTTCTTACTCGTTCCATGGCCCTAAAATATTTTGGGGATGAAGATCCTATGGGGAAAAACCTTAACTCAGACAAAAGAACGGATTATTTAGTCACTGGCGTTGTAGAAGATGTTCCCCATAATTCCCATTTTCACTACGATTTTTTGGCTTCCCTCGTTACCCTTTCCGACAGCCGGCGTCCTATCTGGGTGAGTAATAATTATTACACCTATTTGGTTTTACAAGAAGGGGCCTCTCCAGAGGCTTTTGAAGCCAAGCTGGCCGAGCTGGTCAAGAAGTATGTGGGGCCACAAATAGAGGCAGCCGTGGGCATTACCCTGGAACAGTTTTTTGCATCTGGAGGTGAATGGGGTTATTTCATTCAGCCTCTGACTGGTATACACCTGCATTCACATCTTGACTATGAGCTGGAGCCCAATGGAGATATCGCCTATGTTTATATTTTTTCTATCATCGCCATAGGAATACTTCTTGTTGCCTGCATCAATTTTGTGAACCTGGCCACTGCTCGAGCCGCAAACCGGGCCAGAGAAGTTGGTATAAGAAAAACTGTAGGCTCCAACAGAGGCCAATTAATCCAGCAGTTCCTATCAGAAACCATTATAATGAGCTTCCTTGCTGTTCTTCTCGCCTTATTGGCCGTCCAATTGCTCCTCCCCTTATTTAACAACATAACAGGAAAAGAACTGGCTGTTCCATACGTCCAGAATGTGCTTACTATTCCTCTTCTGCTGGGACTGGTCTTATTCATCGGCATTTTAGCCGGTACGTATCCAGCTTTCTTACTTGCTTCTTTCGACCCTGTGGTCGTTCTAAAAACGGAGATGTCAGGAAGGAGCAAAAAATCCAGCATGCGTAACGTGCTGGTCGTGTTCCAGTTTACTGTTTCCATTGTTCTCATCGTTGGGACCGTCATTGTGTCTCGACAGTTAAAGTACATTCAGAACAGGAATTTAGGGTTCAACAAAGAACAAGTTGTGATCATCAAGAAAACCGATGATATCGGAAACCAGGTCCCGGCGTTCAGACAAGAACTATTGAAAAACCCGAAGGTTATCAACGCCGCCAATACCAATAATCTGATCGGGAATGAATTCGGGAATTCAGCTTATAAATTAGCCGGCGCCACAGGTGAGGAAACACATCTTCTCTGGACGTACTTTACCGATCCGTATTTTGTCGAAACCTACCAGATCGAAATGGCGGCCGGGCGGTATTATAAGGAAGATAGACAAGCAGACCAGCAGAGTGCTGTCATCAATGAAGCGGCTGTGAAAGATCTCGGCTTAAAAGACCCGGTCGGCAAGCAAATTGTGGCTATCGGTCCCACTCCCGATCGATCTTTAACTTTCACGATTATAGGTGTCATGAAAGACTTCAACTTTAAAAGCCTGCATCATCAAATTGGTCCCTTGATAGTTCATCTTTACGGACCTGAGGGAAGAGGCCGTTATGTTTCCGTTCGCATTCATTCCGAAAATGTCAGAGAAACGGTGACCTTTTTGGAGAACACCTGGCGAAAATTTGCCTCAAATCAGGCCTTTGAGTACGAATTTTTCGATGATCATTTTGCCACAATCTATAGAGCCGAGGAGAGAACAGGACAGATATTTTTCTCCTTTTCGCTCCTGGCAATCATTATCGCAAGTTTAGGATTGTTTGGATTGGCAGCCTTTGTAGCTGAACAGCGCACAAAGGAGATTGGCATACGTAAAGTTCTGGGCGCTACAGAGATAGGGATCATCTTTCTCTTGTCGAAGCAATTCACTAAATGGATCGTCTTGAGTAATCTCTTCGCCTGGCCCTTTGCCTATTATTTCATGCAGAGATGGCTTCAAAGATTTGCTTATCAAGCGAGCATAACGGTCTGGTCTTTCTTGTTTGCTTTAATTGTCGTTCTTTTCCTGGCCCTGTTAACAGTGAGTTACCAGACAGTCAAGGCTGCAAGGTCCAATCCAGTGGAGTTGTTGCGGTATGAATGAGCTCGAAAGAATTGGAATTTTAAAGAAAAAAAGGCAGGACCTGCTCTGTAGATAATAACAGATAGAAGAAAAATACTCTTTTAGAAGCATTCCTCTCAGAAAGCTTTATTCGTAGCGGAGGGAGTCGATAGGATTGGCGGTGGCAGATTTAACAGACTGGTAGCTGATGGTGAGCAAAGCCACCACACAGGCGGCCAGGCTCGACAGCAAAAATACCCACCACTGTATGGATACTCTATAAGGGAAATTCTTTAGCCATTCGCCCATCACAAAATAAGCCACCGGCCAAGCAAGAAAACACCCCAGCACCGTGAGTTTGAGGAATTCCGAATTCAAAAGCCACATAATATGAGCGACGGTGGCTCCGATGACTTTGCGGATTCCGATTTCCTTGGTGCGCTGTTTGGTGGCAAAGCTGGCCAGGCCGAAAAGACCGAGACAGGCGATAAATATAGCCAACAAAGTCAGGTAGAGAATCACCTTGCCAAATTCTCTCTCCTCAGAGTACATGCGATTAAAGTCCTCATCCAGAAAACGATAACCGAACACAGACTCTGGAAATAGTCCTTTGAACTTGTTTTCGATAAAGGCAATTGTTTGAGGGATATCCTGTCCAGAAATCTTAACCGAAACATTCCACCCGATCATATCCTCAGGAAAAAGCCTCAACATCAGCGGCGTGACAGGGTTATGTAAAGAGAGGAAATGGTAGTCCTTGACGACACCCACAACTTCTGCAGGGCCAATGTTGGTCAGCTTATAATCACCCCAATACCGGATATTTTTTCCTATCGGCTCTTCCCAACTGATCTCTCTGACAGCTGCCTCATTTAAGATCACAACATTGCCTTGATCAGAGCCATATTCTCTGGAAAAAGCTCGTCCCTTCACCACGGTCATTCCATATGTTTCTAAAAGATCTTCGTCAATGTAATTCACATTGATTTTCATCCATTCCCCTTCTGCAGCCCCTTCCCACGAAATACGGGTCCAGTTGCTAGACGAATGCATCATATAGTCTGCTGTGGCCACATGAATCACATTTGGATTCTGCAATAACTGATTCTTAAAGACGAGATAAGTGCCTGCATCGGTACTGCCAGCATGAAAGGTCAGGATTTGTTCGGCATTGTATCCCAGGTCCTTATTCAAGAGATAGTTCACCTGCTGCAGAATGATCACGGTTCCGCTGATTAAAGTCACTGAGATGAAAAACTGCAGCACCACAAGCGCCTTGCGCAAAAAAACATTTCTTGACCCGGAAGAAAATGAACCTTTAAGCACGTTGGCCGGCTTAAAAGAGGAGAGGACAAACGCAGGATAAATCCCCGAAAGCAACCCGGTCAAAAGGGTAATAAACAGGATGCCGAGAGTAAACGGCCAATTCTTCAATAAGGACAAGAACAACTCTCGACCCACTATCCGGTTGAATTCAGGAAGCAAAATCTTCATGAGGATTATTGCAAAAAGCATGGCCATAAACGCCATGAAAATAGACTCACCCAGGAATTGCCGAACAAGAGATGTCCTTTGCGCGCCAGAGACCTTTCGCAGCCCCACTTCCCGTGCCCTGTCAGCAGAACGGGCTGTGGTCAGGTTCATAAAATTGATCCCGGCAATGATCAGAACAAATATCGCGATGGCAGAAAAAATATAGATATTTTTTATGCTCCCTATCAGGGCAAATTCGTGTTTGACATTTGCATACAAATGAATCCGTGACAGAGGTCTGAGATAGAGCTCATGACGACTCTGCTCTCCTTGATATTTCTTGAGAGCAAACTGAATTTTTTCACTGACTTTCTGCCACGGCTGCTCAGGATGAAGCAGGACATAAAGCGGTACCCAGTTATCATGCCATGCCTCAAAAAGATCCCGGTCCCTGCCTGCAGTTATTGAAACAGAAGAGATCAAAAGATCAAAGGTGAAATGGGAATTGAGGGGAACATCCTGGATAACTCCAGTGATTTTATAATCCTGCTCATCATCAAAAAAACGAATGGTTTTTCCCAATGGATCTTGTTCTCCAAATATTTTCTCTGCCACGGCTCGGGTTAGAACAACGGAATAGGGCGCATCTAGCGCTGTAGACAAATCACCTTGAATCCTGGGAAACGAAAAAATCCTAAAAAAAGCACTATCAGCATAAAACGCACGCTGACTTATCTTTTGGTTATCCGATACTCTAAGAATGAAATAGCCACCGTGAATGACACGAGAGACAGCTTCAAATTCGGGAAAGTCTGCTATCAAGGCCTTGGACAAAGCGGCCGGGCAACCCGCCGAAGCCTCCTTATAGGTCTTGTGATCCAGAATCTGTTCGACTCTGCAGATTCGGTCACCTTTTTCATGGAATTTATCAAAACTTAGTTCATGCTGGATGTAGAGAGCAATCAGCATAAACACGGCCAATCCGATGGCCAATCCTGCAATATTAATAAAGGATATGACTTTGTGCCTGCGTAGGTTCCGTAAGGCAATTGTCAGATAATTTTTAAACATCTGCTTCCCTCCTTGAAAGAAGCTTCCTTTCTTGACCTCTTGCCACAATAGCTCCCATTTTTTTAGTTTTTAATATTAGTTACTAGAATATACGTTTTCCCCGATAAAAAAGTTGCCTGCTCTTCTCCGCCCTCGACGAGAAATATCTTGCGGAAAAGGTCGGCGTGGATTTCCCGGACAGCCACAAACAGGGCCTCGATTATGGGCCCTATGATAAAACCAATCCGCCGCCGGCTAGAATGATTGAGGCTAGCATCCAAATCATGCTGGAGCCGATACGCAGGATGAGTCATAAGAATTTTAGTGTTGAAACAAAGAGGATTTTTGGATATATTCGATGCCAGGAGGTTAACATGAAAAAAAACATAGCGACTCAGGCACTTCTTGCCTTTTTAGCAGTCCTATTGATTTCGAGTGTATTGCTAATTGCAGCAGAGAAGAAACCCATGACTTTTGTGGATGCGATCAACGTCAAAAGAATATCTGGTCTGCGGCTTTCGCCCGACAGCAGTCAGCTCCTTTTCACCCAGAGCGAAGCCAACTGGAAAAGGAACCGCACTATCTCTCACATCTGGCGGATGAACGCTGACGGAACGAATATTGTGCAAATGACAAACGGAAAAGACGGAGAAAGGAGCGGCATCTGGTCTCCTGATGGAAAATACATTTCTTTTATAGCCAAGCGAGAGAGTGAAGAGGATCAGATCCATCTGCTTTACAGCAGCGGCGGGGAGGCCATCCAGCTTACAAAGCATAAAACCAGAGTCAGGGGCCACCGCTGGTCGCCCGATGGTCAGAAGATTTATTTTCTTGCCGAGGATCCTTTAACCGAGGAAGAAGAAAAAAAGAAAAAAGACAAGGACGATGCATTCATCTTCGAAAATGATTATAAACCCACTCATCTTTGGGTATTTGATATGAAAACCAACGAAGAGAAACGCCTGACAGAGGGCGATTTCACAATCCGGGAGCTTTCAGTCTCCAGGGACGGAACAAAGATTCTCTTCACCGCAGCGCCAACGCCGCTTTACGACGACATTCTCAACTCTGAGATCTGGATCATGGATGTCAAGGACGGCTCCAAGCTCCAGATCACAAAAAACGGGATTTTTGAGACCGACATATCCCTGTCCCCGGACAACAGCCAGATTCTTTTCGTAGCTGATTCTGACCCGAAAATGAAGGACTATTATTACCAGCCCAATTTTTTTATTGTCCCTGCCAAGGGTGGAACTCCCAAGGCTCCCCTCCCCGATTTTATGTACGAAGTGTATGAGACATACTGGTCGGCGGATGGGAAGTCTGTCTATTTTACAGCGAACATGGGCGTTCACAGCGAGATATTTTCGTTAAGTCTCAAGGACCTGAAACTCAAGCAGATTACAGACGGCGAGCATTCCATGTACGGTTTCGATTACAATCCAAAAACCGAGACCATTCTTTACAGTGTGAGCTCACCCCACAATCCGTCCACATTCTGGATGATGGACATGAAGAGTCTCTCAGCCAGAATGATCCATGATCCTCATCCTGAACTGAAGCAGTTCAAGCTGGCAAAGTACGAGACGGTTCGCTGGAAGAGCACGGACGGAAAGGAAGTGGAAGGCGTT
>JABAOH010036761.1_pt1 | contig 40642 bp, 38 predicted proteins | sample 7062181 | NCBI WGS metagenome assembly JABAOH01 (sample SAMN14538630, study PRJNA623070) | marine sediment metagenome | biome: marine biome [ENVO:00000428]; feature: marine pelagic biome [ENVO:01000023]; material: deep marine sediment [ENVO:00002113]; isolation source: pool of 5 deep marine... | reverse complement strand
CCCGCGGCGCGCAGCGTCTCGAGCCTGACCTGCGGCACCTTGTCCGGGCAGCCGTGGTGCGGTCCGCCGCGCCGAGCGAGGCGCGTCGACACAGACTCCAGCATCAGGCCAGCCGAGACCGAGACTTCCCGCAGGCGCGCGATCTCCTCGCCGCGCATGACGCCGGGGTTGACGTGCGGCAGCAGCCCGGTGGCCTCGTGCACCTGGCGCGCGACCGCGGCGAGATAGTCGATGGTGCTGTCGTGACCGAGAGCGGCGAGCGCCTCGCGGGCGACGCGATAGCGTGCCTCGGGCCGGTCGCCGAGGGTGAACAGGGCCTCGTGGCAGCCGGCCGCGGCGCCGGCGCGCGCGATGGCGACGGCCTCCTCGACGCCGAGATAGGGGCTCTCCACGCCCCGCGGCGTGCGCGCGAAGGTGCAGTAGCGGCACACGTCACGGCACAGGCGCGTGAGCGGAATGAAGACCTTGGGCGAGTACGTGACGACGGTGCCGTGGCCGCGGTCGCGCAGCCGTCGAGCGGCATCGAGGAGCGCGTCGAGCCGGCGGTGCCCGGCGAGCAGCCGCACGTCGGCGTCGCTCAGTCGTTCGCCGTTCCCGGCACGCTCGATGATCGATTCGGTGTCGATGGTCATTGACGGACGCTGAACGCGTGGGCGACGGCCCCGGCCTGCTCCGCGGGGGCTCCCCGGCGGCGGTCCTCGCCGGCGACACCGCTCGTGCCGGCCGACGGGCATGGCGCCGCTTGGCTGTCGGTGCCCACGCCGCTTACGGTTGCGCGCCGCCGCTCACCCGCCGGAGGCGGGATGATCCGGGAATTGGCGACCCCGGGCAAGAGCGCGTCGCCCGTGCCAATATGTGCGCCGACGTGGCAAGATGCCTGCCCCAGCGCCGCCGCGTCTGCGGCCGGCGCCCCCCCGCACGCAAGGTGAGGTCTCGCGATGAGCATGCTCAAGCTTGGTTACAAGGCCTCTGCGGAGCAGTTTGCGCCGCGCCAGCTGCTGGAGTTCGGCGTGCACGCCGAGAAGGTCGGTTTCGATTCGGTGATGGTCAGCGATCATTTTCAGCCCTGGCGGCACACCGACGGTCACGCGCCGTTCTCGTTCGCCTGGCTGGGCGCGCTCGGCGAGCGCACCTCGCGCGTCATCATCGGCACCAGCGTCGTGACCCCCACCTTCCGCTACCACCCCTCCGTGGTGGCGCACGCCATGGCCACGCTGGGTGCGCTCTACCCGGGGCGGGTGCTGCTTGGAGTCGGCACCGGCGAGTCGCTGAACGACGTTCCCGCGACCGGTATCGAGTGGCCGCCCTTCAAGGAGCGTCTGGGGCGGCTCACGGAGGCCATCGAGCTCATGCGGCGGCTGTGGACCGAGGAGCGCGTCAGCTACGCGGGCGAGTATTACCGCACCGAGCGGGCGACGCTCTACGATCGCCCCGCGGAGCCGGTGCCGCTGTACGTCGCCGCCTCCGGCCCCTCGGCGGCGCGTCTCGCCGGCCGCGTGGCGGACGGCTTCATCTGCACCAGCGGCAAGGCGACGGAGCTGTACCGCGACACCCTGCTGCCGAACGTGAACGCCGGCCTGACAAGAGCCGCACGCGACCCGGCCTCGCTCGAGTACCTGATGGAGGTGAAGGTGTCGTTCGACAGCGAGCGCGCGCGCGCTCTAGAGGACACGCGTCACTGGGCCGCGCTGGCGTTGTCGCCGCAGGAGAAAACCGGCGTCGAGGACCCGATGGTGATGGAGAAGCTCGCCGACGCGCTCCCCGTCGAGCGCGCGGCCAGCCGCTGGATCGTCTCGAGTGACCCCGACGAGCATGTCGAGCGCGTCGGCGCCTACGTCGAACTCGGCTTCACGCACCTCGTGTTTCACGCTCCCGGGCCCGACCAGGCCCGTTTTATGGATCTGTACGCCGAGGCCGTGCTGCCGCGGCTGCGCGCTCGCTTCGGTCGCTAGCCGCCGAGGCGTGCGGCGACGTCGCGGCGCGCGAGATAGGCGTAGGCGCGGGTGTCCGAGGGCGTCGCCAGAAAGGCCTCGAGGTCCGCCGGCGTATCCACGTCCAGGGCGAGCCCGCCTCGCCGGACCACGCGCGCCGCAATGCCCAGCTCCTGCGCGTGGCGCAGGTGCGGGTAGAAGCTGTCGTCGCCGAAGGCGAGCGGCAGCGCGTCCGGCGGTGAGCAGGCGACGGCGTTGGAGCCCCGCTCGTCGCGCGAGGGGGCGAGCGTGACCGCCGGAGCCGTCGGCGCATGGGCCCGCAACAGCGCGTGGATGTCGTCGCCGTCGACCAGCGGGATGTCAGCCGGCAGCTGCAACATCCCCGCAGCGCCCTCTGCCGCCAGGGTCCGGGCGCCCAGGGCGGCGGCGGCGCTGTGGCCGCGGGCGCGGGGTTCGTCGAGCACGCGCGCCCCGTGGCGCCGCGCCAGGGCGCGCGCTTCGGCGTCGGGCGTCACCACGAGGACACCGGCGAGCGCGCCGACGCTGTCCAGCGCCGTCAGCACGTCCTCGAGCATGGCGCGAAACAGGCCGTGGCGCTCCTCGGGGGAGAGCAGCGGCGCCAGCCGCTGCTTCGCCCGGCGCATGTTCTTCACGGGTACGACGGCCCACAGGGGTACGGTGGTCACGGTTGCCGTGGTCAGTCCTCGCGATGAAGGCGGATCCGTCGCGGCCCAGGCCGGCCGGCGACCCCGGTCCGACGCTGCGTGGGCGCCGTCCATAGCGTCGTCGGGTGCGGGCGTGGCCCCCGCCGTCGTCTGCGGGTGGCGCGCGCGCGCGCCGACGCTAGAATGTGCCCGCAGCGGCGCCGCTCAGGCAAGGGCAGAGAGGGTTGGCTCATGGTTCGACTATCAGTGTCGCTCTATCCCGAGCACGCCGAGTACGCCGACATCCGCCGCGCGGCGCGGCAGGCCGAGGAACTCGGCGTCGACGTGCTCTACACGTGGGACCATTTCTTTCCCCTGATGGGCGACGCGAACGGCAAGCACTTCGAATGCTGGACCCTGCTCGCGGCCATCGCCGAGGCGACCGAGCGCATCCCCATGGGGCCCATGGTCACGTGCAACTCCTACCGCAACCCCGACCTGCTCGCCGACATGGCACGCACGGTGGATCACATCTCCTCGGGGCGCCTCATCCTCGGCATCGGCGCCGGCTGGTTCGAGAAGGACTATCGCGAGTACGGCTACGAGTTCGGCACCGCCGGCAGCCGGCTGCGCGACCTCGAGGCGGCGTTGCCGCGGATCCAGGCCCGTCTGCGCAGGCTCAACCCGCCACCGTGCGGGCGGTTGCCGATTCTGATCGGCGGCGGCGGCGAGAAGGTAACCCTGCGCCTCGTCGCCCAGCATGCCGATATCTGGCACGGCTTCGCCAACAAGAGCGCCGGCCGCAGCGAGGCCGACACGGTGCGTCACAAGAACGCCGTGCTCGACGCCTGGTGCCGGAAGGTCGGCCGCGATCCGCTCGCCATCGAGCGGTCCATCGGCGTGCCGCTCGAGCGGGTCGACCTCGCCGACGCGGTGCACGCCGCGGGCGCCGACGAGATCTTCGTCGGCATCGACGGGCCGCGCTACGATTTCGGCGCGGTGCGGGAGTGGCTCGCCTGGCGCGACCGGGTGCGAGCCGAGCGCGGCGCGTGACGGATGTCGGGCGCGGCGCGCAGCGGCGATGTTGCGGTCCGGTGCTTCCCGACGCTCGAGGCGCTCAGCCGGGCCGCCGCGGCGGAGTTCGCGCGCCTCGCCGCCGCGGGCGTCGGCGCGCACGGGTACTTCACGGTCGCGCTCACCGGCGGTTCCACGCCGCGCCGCCTCTACGAGCTTCTCGCCCAGCCGCCCCTGCGCCGGGAAGTGCCGTGGGACAGGATCGAGTTCTTCTGGGGCGACGAACGCGCGGTGCCGCCCGGGCATCCGCAGTCGAACTACCGCATGGCCCGTGAGGTGCTGCTGCACGCGGTCGGGGTCGAGCCGGCGCGCGTGCACCGCATGCCGGCCGAGCGCGCGGACCTCGACACCGCCGCGCGCGAGTATCAGGCAGAGATGGCGAGGGCCTGCGGCGCCGATGCCGACGGCCCGCCGCCGCGCCTGGATCTGGTGCTGCTGGGCATGGGCGCGGACGGTCACGTGGCCTCGCTGTTTCCCGGCACGGCGGCGCTCGCCGAGGACGTGCGCTGGGTGGTCGGCAACGACGTGCCGCAGCTGGCCGTGCGCCGCATGACCGTGACGCTGCCGCTGTTGAACCGGGCGGCGCACGTCGCCTTCCTCGTCGCGGGCGCGGCCAAGGCCGAGGCGCTCGGCACGGTGCTGGGCGAGGACCGCGCTGGCTCGCTGCCGGCGGGCCGGGTGCGCCCGAGCGACGGCGGCGTGGTGTGGTTCATCGATCGCGCCGCCGCGCGCCTGACGCGATTCGGCGCCGAAGCATGAATCCTTTCGCGTTGGCAAAGCTCGGCCGCAGCGACGTGCGTGTGACCCGGCTCGGCCTCGGCGGTGTGCCGCTCGGCGACCCGCACGGCGTGATGGACGAGGGCCGCGCCGAAGCCACGCTCGCGGCGGCCGTCGACGCCGGCATCGCCTTCTTCGACACCGCGCCCTGGTACGGCAACACCCTGAGCGAGCACCGCATGGGTCATTTTCTGCGCACCCGCCCGCGGCAGAGCTTCGTTCTATCGACCAAGGTCGGGCGCGTCTATTTCCGCCCGCGGGACCTCGACGCCTTCGAGCACTCACCCTGGATGGCGCGCTGGCGCGGCGGTTTGCGCTTCGAGCTGCGTTTCGATTACCGCCGCGACGGGATTCTGCGTTCCTACGAGGACAGCCTCATGCGTTTGGGCATCAACGCCGTGGATGCCCTTGTCATTCACGATCTCGACTTCAAGCACCACCGCGATGAGGAGGGCGTGGCCCGGGCCTGGCGCGAGCTCGACGGCGGCGGCGGTTTTGCCGCGCTGCGCGAGCTGCGCGAACGGGGTGAGATCGGTGCCATCGGCGCGGGCATCAACCACGTCGGCATGATCCCGCGCTTCGTGCGCGACTTCGATCTCGACTACTTTCTGGTGGCCATGCCCTACACCCTGCTCGATCAACCGGCCCTCGACGAGGAGCTGCCGCTGTGCGCGGCGCGCGGCATCGGCGTCGTCATCGGTTCCGTGTTCGCTTCCGGCATTCTGGCGAGCGGCGCGCACGAAGGCGCCCTCTACAACTACCACCCGGCGGACGCGGCGCTCCTCGAGCGAGTGCGGCGCATCGACGCCGTGTGCGCCCGCCACGGCGTGCCGCTGGCTGCGGCCGCGCTGCAGTTTCCCCTCGCGCACGAGGCGGTGGCGGCGGTGATTCCGGGTGCCGATGCGCCCGCCCAGGTGAGGCAGAACGTGGAGCTGATGAGCCGTGCCATCCCCGCCGATCTGTGGCGCGAGCTCAAGCACGAGGGATTGCTGCGCGCCGACGCTCCCACCCCGGCGTGACGGCGATCGACCCGCCGCGGAGGAATAACGGGCGCTCAGTGCTCGGCGTGCTGCTGCTCGTGCGCCGTTTCCGCCGCCAGCGCCACGGAGACGACCGAGCCGCGCGGCGCTGTCGCGACGTACGGTGCCTGCTCGGCGGCGGGCAGCGCCGGGCGGCGCGTCATACGATACAGGGCGAAGACGAACGCGCCCGCGTGTGCGGCGGCGGCGAGGGCGAGCAGGCCCGCCGGGCCGATGACGGTCATGAGTATGGATGCCGTGACAGGCCCGAGAACGAGACCAATACCCGAGACGAGCACGAGCGCCGCGCTCGCCCCCAGAATCTGCTCGGGCGCGAGGCGGTCATTGGTGTGGGCGATGGCGAGGGAGTACAGGGGCAGTGACATGCCGCCGAACAGTCCGATCAGGACGAGCAGCAAGGCCAGCATGTGGTTCGCGGTGATCATCGCCGCGAGGGCGAACACCGCCGCGAGCAGGCTGACCACCGTCAGCACGCGACGCCGATCGAAGCGGTCGGAGAGCCGTCCGATGGGCCACTGCAGGCAGATGCCGCCGAGCAGTGCGGCCGCCATGAACCAAGAGATCTCGGCGACGCTCAGGCCGATGTTGCGACCGTACACGGCGCCCATGCCGAAGAAAGACCCGTGAGCAATGCCGGTGGCCACGGCGCAGAAGAACCCCAGCGGCGAGATGCGCGCGAGCTCGCGCAGGCTCACGGGGTGGGAGATGGCGAAGGCCGGCGCGGGGCGCGCCGTCAGCAGAATCGGCACCAGCGCCAGCGACACCAGCACCGAAGTGAGCACGAACAGCTCCATGCCACGCGGATCGCTCAGGTTCAGCAGCAGCTGACCGCTGCCCATGCCCGCCCCCATCACCACCATGTAGATGGAGAGAATGCGGCCGCGGATCTCGTTGCTGGCGCGGTCGTTGAGCCAGCTCTCGGCAACGACGTACATGCCCGCATAGCAGAAACCGGTGACCGTGCGCATGCCGAACCAAGTCGATGCGTTGACGAACACTCCGTGAACCAGAATGGCGATCGAGGCGAGAGAGGCGAGTGCGGCGAACACGCGGATATGACCGACGCGGCGCACCATGCCCGGTGTGAGCGAGGAGCCCGCCATGAAGCCGAGGAAGTAGGCCGACATCACCATGCCGGTGACGGTCGTGGCGAAACCCTCGAGCGAGGCGCGCAGGCCGAGCAGCGTCCCCTGGAGCCCGTTGGCGAGCATGATCAGCGCAAGGCCGACGAACAGGGCCCACGCCGCGCGGATGGCGGTGAGCGTCGGCGAGTGCCGCGAAACCGGTGGGGCTGTCTCGACGCCAGCGTATGACAGGTCCTTCATCGAACGACGGGCCTCGGCGAAGGGCGCGATTGTGGAGAAATGCGGGGGCGAAGGGAAGGCTTTCGCCCGGGCGCCTCATACGCCGCCGATGTACTGCGGCAGCACGCTCTCGAGGGGGGTTGCTTCGATACCGAGATCGGCCAGGCCGAGCACTCCCTCGCCGACCACCGTGTCGTGCTTCATGAGCTCCACCTGGTCGCGGGTCAGAGGCGGGTTCGGCAGCGCGCCGAGCAGCGTGGCCTGCAGCTCCCACAGCGGGTATGGCAGCGGCAGCAGGGGTCGGCGCCGGCCGGCCGCCGCCAGCACGATCTCGACGAGCTCGCGGTAGCGGTAGACGCGGGGACCGCCGAGCTCGTAGACGGCGCCGGCGGCGGCCGGTTCGCCGAGCGCGCGCACGGCCGCTTCGGCGACGTCGCCGACGTAGACCGGCTGCAGCCGCGTCGTGCCGCAGCCGAACAGCGGCAGCACCGGGGCGCGCCGCGCGATGCGCGCAAGCGACGTGCACATCGCGTCGCCGGGGCCGAAGATCACCGCTGGGCGCAGCACGCTGGCGGCGGCAAAGGCCGCGCGCACAACCTGCTCGCCGAGCCCGCGGGCACGCACGTAGGCGGAAGCCGACGCCGCGTCGGCGCCGATACCGGAGACGTGCACCAGTCGCGTCGCTCCCGCGTGCGCCGACTCACGCGCAACGCGACCCGCGCCGTCGACATGCACGGCTTCGAAGCGGGCGTCGCCCCGTTCGACGTAGAGGCCGACGGCATTGACCACGGCGCCGGCGTCGGCAACGGCGGCGCGCACGGAGTCGGCGTCGCACACATCGGCACGCACGCACTCGACGATCCCGGGCGCCCCGCCGCGCTGCGACTCCGGCGGCCTGCGCACGGCGACGCGCACGGATACGCCGGCCGCAGCCAGGCGCCGCACGATCTCGCGGCCGAGGAACCCGGACCCGCCGAAGACGGTAACGCGCTCGGGAATCACGGGCCGCTCTCGGGACTGGCGATGAGGCTCTTCATGTTCACCGCATTCGACGCCATCCCCGCGGGCAGTGTCAATCGAGGCGATCCGCGGCGGGAGCGCAACGACGCAGTGCGCCCGCCGCGTCGCCTTGCGAACGTGCGCCCGCCGACCCACAATCGGCGCGGTGCCCCGGCCGCCGGACGCCGCTGACCCGATGAGCTCGATTTCCAGCGACCCGCAAGACAAGCAGGTGTTTTTCCACGTTGGCCTGGGAAAGACCGGCTCGACCTACCTGCAGCACAAGGTTTTCCCCCGCCTGCGGGGCGTGCGCTACATCCCGCGCCGGCATTATCGCCGAGCCGCCGACATCGTGGCCGCGGGCCGTCCGGGCCACTACCTGGTGTCGCGCGAGTTCGGCCTCGAGTTCGAGCGCAAGATCGGGGACTTCGCGCGGCGGTGTCCGCGCGCTCGCACCATCATCGTGCTGCGCCGCCACGACCAGTGGCTGGCTTCGCAGTACCGGCGCTACGTCAAGAACGGATGGCATCGGTCCTTCCGTGAGTTTTTCGATCTCGACAGCGACACCGGGCTGTGGCGCCGGGAGGATCTGTGCTTCGCCGCAAAGCTTCGCGCTCTCGAGCGCTGCTTCGGCAGCGAGCCGCTGGTTCTCTTCCACGAGGAGCTGCGGCACGACCCGCTGGGTTTTGTCGCTCGCCTCGCCGCCTTCGTCGGCGCGGACTTCGACCCGGCCGACATCGCCCTCGGGGACGTTCATGCTTCGTACAACGAAAAGCAGCTGCAGGTGATGCATCGCGTCAGCGGGATCATCTTCGCCCACCGCGGCATTCGCGCCTATCAGAGCGAGGGATGGCTGGCGCGCCGGGCGCGCATGCTGGTCTGCTACGGCGTGCTGGGCGCGGCGCGGCTGGTGCCCTCATCGCGTGTGGCGGGCGGGCCGCTCATCGGCGCCGCGGAGCTCGAGGCCGTCCGGCGTCACTACGAGAGCGACTGGCAGCAATGCCTCGACTGCGCCGCACAGGGCGCGCCGGCATCGAAGCCCGGCTGACGTTCGTCGGCCCTCGCCGTGCACCTCGGATCGAAGGCAGCACGTCGCGGGAGGTCTCTGCCGCCGGGGCGGGCAGAGGCCCGCTTGCGTCGCCGCGTTCCCGTGCCATGGCACCTGGGCGTGTCGCGCCCCGGACATGGCCCCGTCATCAGAGCAGCAAGCGCGTCACGGCCCCGCGGATGGATCGCCCCCGGCGCGCGGCCAGTGCAGCGAACCGATGGAGCGCTTTTGTCGGGCCAAGGGGTAGGGCAGCACATTGAACAGATGGCTCCACGGCGAAAAGTCGCTCAGATAACCGCCGCCCAGAAAGTGCTGCCAGCGTGAGGGGGACTTAGTGTGAAATTCCCGCGCAAAGGAGGCCGCCAGGCTCAACTGACGCGTGAGCGCTCTGGCAACCCGCAGGGGACCGAGGACACCGCGCTCGACGCCTGAGCGCCATTCGCCGTGACGCCGCCGGGTCAGTGCGACCTCGCGCTCGTGCTCGGCACGGTGCGCGGCCGAGAGGCTCTGAGGCCTGTGCCGATCGACACAGACGATCTCATCGACGTGCACGAACTTCGCGCCGGCGCGGGCCGCGCGCAGGAAGAACTCTGAATCCGCGGCATACCGCAAGCCGGCGTCAAAGCCCCCGAGACGTTGCCACAACTCCCGCCGCCACAGCGTGCCGGGCTGGTGAAGGTGGTAGTAGTAACCCCAGAAACCGCGATCGAATGCCGGATGGTGCTTGATCCGCGTGCGGCCGTCTTCGAGGTGGTGGATCACCGTGTCGGCGTAGACGACGTCTGCGGCGGTTTGCTGTAGCTTTTCAACCAGCACCGCGAGCGCATAGTCGAAGTAGAGGTCATCGGTATTGAGGTAGCCGAAGAATTCACCGCGGGCACACCCGAAGCCGTGGTTCAGGGCGTCGTACATGCCGCCGTCGGGCTCGCTGAAGAAGCGGCGATTGCCCGACGCCGACCATTTCTCGAGAATCCCAAGTGTCTCATCCGTCGAGCCGCCGTCCATGACGATGTGCTCGACGTTCGGGTAGCTCTGCGCGGCGACCGATGCAAGACAGTCTGAAATCATCCTGCCCTGGTTGAGCGAGGGCGTGACGATCGATATCAAGGCGCGAGCTGTCATTGCTCTATTCCCTTACCGTCGAACTGCCCCCGCCGATACGGACGAGCTCGCGGACTTGAACCAGCTTTATGAGTAGTCGCAGCCCGAGAAGCCCGAGTCGCACCCGCACAGGGTGATTGTGCGACCGGGACCACAGTGTGTACATGGCTCGCACGGGTGGCGTCAGGCTCCACAACAGTGCGTTTCCGATCGGCGGCGCGCCGCCGATCGGGTGGGCTTGTCTCAGATCGGCCGTACCTCCGATGTGTCTACGGGAGATTTTGGCGATTGCTGCAAGAGTGGCTCGTGCTGGATGACGGACCACCGCTCCCTGACAGTAGGCCATGCGGAATCCTGCGGCGTGCACGCGCTGGCCCCATTCAAAATCACCGAACGATTTTACGTAATCCGCGAACGGCCCCACGGCGTCCATGACGCGCCGTGTGGTGAAGAGATTTGCCGTGACACTGAAGTGCAAACGGCCAATATTGTCGTCTTGCCGGAAGTGAGTCAGCGCCTCGTAGAGCTCAAAGAGATTTGGCTCGTTCTCCCTTTGGAAGAAAAGCTCCACCCGTCCGCCGACCAGCCCGCATGCCGGGTCGTTACGCAGGTGGCGCACACCGCTGCTCAGCCAGTCCCGCTGCGGGATGCAGTCGGCATCGGTGAAGGCGAGAAACTGTGTCGTGGCCGACGCAAGACCCTTGTTGCGCGCGGCGTAAGAGCCGACTTTCGATTCGAACTCGAATCGAGCTCGGCTGAATTCCCGCCGAAGCTCCTGAGGCGGTGGGCTCGGCGAACCGTTGTCGACGACGATCACATCGAATCCGTCGCCGGGGTAGTTCTGATGATAGAGCGCGTCCAAACAGATTCGCAGACGCGGCCAGTCCTCGTAGACCGGAACAACAACGGTGACGTCGGGAACCATTTCTTCTGCCACCGTTGACTGTTCCAAGAAGACCTGTCGGCGGGCGGGGTTCGCTCCCTGCTCGACTTGGACGGTTGTCGGTCTCGGGTACGTATCCGAACGACAGACGCCCTTTTCCTAAGCCCGGAGTATACCGAGGCAGCCGCGCGGTCATCCACCTGGTCGCTCGTTTGATGGTGTAAGTCGCCTCACGGAGAACACCGCTCGATTGCATCCTTCTGCGCGTCGTACGCTCGGCGCCATGGTCCCCGCAAACGGTTTCCATGAATGCAGACTCCTTGTCAGTGACGTGGAAAAGTGAAAATAAGGGCACTCGAATTATGTCGATTGTCTGCTAAATGCCGCCGCCCATCCTTCCTTGAACTGCGATCTATAGCCAGAGAACTGCTTTAGATGCAATTAGTGCGGCGTGATGAGGTGGAGCAGGGCGCGAGACGGGGGTGCAAAGCACAGCTCGGCCGACCAAGTCACCGCCCAAAAGGTTCAGGATTCGCATCAGCAGGCAGACGCCAGCTCGCTCTGTCGGCACACCACGAGGCGCTGAGGCCTCGAAATCAGGATGCTCCGTGCGGTCCGGGCGAGCCAAAGACCCGCAGCGGGCCCCGGACGCATATGTGGGCTCGCAAAGATGAGAGAGACAGGCACAGTGTTCAAGCGTTTCATCAAGCGAGTCGTCCCTCAGCCCATGCTCAAGCAGCTGGGCAAGGGGTACATTAAGGAAACCCATATTAACCGCGCCCTCAAGAAAATTAATGGCCAGCTCTACGTCGAAATCGGCGTTCGCCGGGGCGAGTGTTTTCGACAGATCGATGCCCCCACTAAAATAGGCATCGATCCAGCACGCGTGATGGACGGCCATTCGGTGTCTGGCGAAAGCTTTTATGACGTAGAGTCCGATGTCTTTTTTTCTGAGCACGCCGATCATGCGCTGACGAATCGCAAGATTGACGTCGCACTCGTCGACGGTCTGCACGAGTTCAAGCAGACGTTGCGGGACATCCTAAACTTGGAGCGATACATGTCGCTCAACGGAATCATCTTCGTTCACGACTGCAACCCGGTTACACGCAAGATGGCGGAAGAGCAATATGGCGGGCCTTGGAGTGGAGATGTTTGGAAGGTTGCCTGCTACTTGACCCAGCATCGCACCGACCTGAATTTCTTCACTCTCGATTGCGACTTCGGAGTGGGCGTGCTTAGCGGATTCTCCGGCAGGCCCGTTGATCCGGCCGACCAAGACGCGGTCAATGCCTGCAAGGAACTCGACTATGATGTGCTGGCCAAGGACCGGCGCAACCTCTTGCGCCTGCGTCCGCCTGTGTACAGCCGCTACTTCTTTGCCGTCAAACACGCCAGGGCGCGGGCACCCGCGCGCTGATTTAACTGGGCTGCACGCTCCTATGTCCGCGCTTTACTGAAAATCCGGTAGTGGGCGGTTCGGTATTGCCGGAATCGTGTGTTGATCGTGTCCATGAATAGCGAATACCTGCATGTTCTGATTACCCGGTTCAACCTGCCGACGAGTTCTTCTCACTGGCAGCGGGACAAGCATGGGCGAAGGGTGCTGACCGAAAAATGGATGAAAGATCGCTTTGAGCTCTTTGAAACCTTCTGCTATCCCTCCGTCACATCTCAGTCGACTAATAACTTCTATTGGCTGGTCTATTTCAGTGACGACACCGAGGAAACCTACAAGGCGAGAATTGATGAACTCAAGCGTGAGTGTGACCTTTTTATGCCGCAATACATCCGTCCCGGAGCGGAACTCGCGCAACATCTTTCCAGCACGATCTGTAAATTACTGAAGCCAGAGACTGACTATCTCATTTCATCAAGGATCGACAATGACGATGCTCTGAATCGTTTTGCCTTGGAGGTTATCCAAAATCAGTTCGATCATCAGGAATTTCAACTCATTAATTTGTGCAGAGGTCTGGTATATCGTGCGCACGCCCCGGAGGTAATCGCCGCATTACAGTACAGGGATGGGCCTTTTGTCTCTCTGATAGAGAAAGTGAAGAACAGGGAGGGTCCGTTCACCACGGTGATATCCAAAAATCATGAGGATTGGATCAAAGAGTATCCATTAGAGCAGCTCGAAGATCGATTCTACTGGATGCAGGTAATTCACAAGTCCAATCTGGCAAATTCTCTGAGAGGGAGGCCATTGTTGGACGTGAGAGAAATCAGCGACATGTTTCGGATACGTCAAAAACTCAGACCGAACCTCTTTGCCAGCCTGCTATATTTGGGCATTCATTTTGTGGTCATTGTTAGAACAACAATAGGTCGATTGGCTATGCATCCAAGATAGCCTGCACGTTGTACTGGTAGTGGTTTTTAATTGACGCTGGAGGTTTGCCGCGCTGGCTCGTGTCGGGCTCAACCGTCGGCACACACGCTTACGGCACGGGATACGCAAGCATCGTCCGGGCTGATCTGTCCGTGCCAGGGCCGCCGACCGCCGGCGGGAAGCGCTGGGTAGCGCCGCCCGTTCGGCGTCGGCGGCGCCGAGCGCGTCGCCGAGGTCGATTCTCTGGTGCCGTTCGCCGAGCGTCGGCATCCACTGCTGCTTCGCTGTTGTCGGGGAGAATATGGCCCGGGTGGGCGGCGCCCGGGTTGGCCGTCGCTGCGCGTTCGCGTTACAAAGGAAAGGGTAAAACCATCATATCGCCATTTCTATGATTTATCTTACGGCGTGTAATGCGGCGAGGCCGGACACCGAAGGCGTATCGGGCCGACGACGACAGCAGTACTCCACCAATGCGCGTTGTGAGGGCGCGATAAAGTGTTCACCAGGCGGCACTCAGGGCTAGGCTCGGGTTTGCGCACAGACGAGCTCGCGCGGGCGGAGCGCCGCTACGCGCGGCGGTCGATCTTTCGTGCCGCCGGGCAGCGACGCCCGCGATGGGTCATATTTGCGTTGATCGGCTTGACGGCCTCGGTCTCGGTCTCCGCCGCGCTGCTGATTCATTAGCGGCGGGTCTCGCGCGGCCGGGGGTATGGCGGCGGGGCGGTTGCGGCGCTGCCGCGCAACGGGGGTTGCAGTGGCCGCCGGCGCTCACGTTCTGTGAAGCGCGAATTTACGGCGTTATTCGCGCAAATTCCTGATGCCAAGTATCATGTCGAGGGAGATCTCCGATCTGGTGCAGCTGATGAAGGCGGAAAGCGAACGTCGCATCAGCGAACTCGGCGAGGATCAGGAGCGCGAGATCGTCGGCGACACTGAGCTGAACGACGACGACGCCGGTCTGCCCATCGGCTCCAAGCAATGGAGCACGGCGGTGTTTGCCGTCAGGCAGTGGGAATACGGCCTCTTCGATCCGCTGCGCCGCGCGTAGCCGAACACAATCCGCGGCGTGCGGCGCCCCGGGAGAGGACCTCTGAACATTTCGCGCGTGCTGCGACCGCTCATCGGACAAAAAAAGCCGTTTATCTGGATTTTTCCCTGATGACCGGCTATTGGTTAAGAAGCCGACAGAGCGAGGACAGGGGAGGGGCGACGACATGCGACGCGTCTCAATACCCATGCGTACGGGACCGGCACCGGTCCGATTCCGAGCACACGAGCGCCGCTGTGCGCGGGGGATGCTGGTCGTGGCCATCGCGGCCACGCTGCTGCTCAGCCTGGCGGACGCCGGCGCGACCGTGACCCTGATCGGGCACGGTGCCACGGAGATCAATCCGCTGATGCGCATGCTGCTGCAGAACACGACAGAGGGCTTCTTCGTCGTCAAGTTCGCTGTCACGGCCATCGGGCTGATGTTCTTCTACCGCCATCGAGACGCCTTTCTGTACGGCTTTCTGCGCGGGCATCAGGTCGTCTATCTGGTGCTCGTCGGCTACACCGTTCTGGTCGGTTACGAACTCGGGGTGCTGTCGCTGACGTGGCCGGACGCTTCGCTGTAGGCGCCGCCGGCCCGCATGCCACGCCGCTTGACCGGGGCGAGGGCGCCTCGACGTGGTCCGGCTCCTGAACCGAGCGGCCCCCGCCGTCGCGGCATGTCAGGGGTCGCTGGCGCCACATCGATGCCCTCGCGCGGCACCGAGGCAACGACACCGCTGTAGAATCGAGCACCCGGTACTCGCAGCGCACTGCAAATTCCAATGACACAACACGCCGAGATGCGATTCGCTTTAGCGACGGTTTTCGTCGCCCTGGCGCTATGGACGCCGTTCGCCGCATCTCAAGACGAAGGCGACTGGCAACGCCGTGCCGATGCGGGCGTCGCCGCCTTCGGCCAGGGAGACCTCGCCCGGGCGGAGGTTGAGTGGCGCGCCGCGGTTGAGCTGGCGCAAGCGCTCGGCGACGAGGACGCGAGACTGGCCACCAGCCTCAACAATCTGGGTGAAGTCTATCGCGTGCAGGGGCGTGTCGAAGAGTCGGTGCCACTGCACGAGCGGGCGCTGGCGATCCGCGAGAAGGTGCTCTCGCCGAACGACCCCAATCTGGCGGCGAGCCTCAACAATCTTGGGCTCACCTACCACGCCATGGACGACTATGCGCGAGCCGAGCCGCTCTACCGGCGTGCGCTGGAGCTGCTCGAAAAGCTCAGCGGCGACGAGGCGGCCGTGATGCTGGCCTCCACGCTCAGCAACCTGGCTACGCTCTACGGCAATCAGGGCAAAGAGGCCGAAGCCATTGCGCTCTACGAGCGTGCGCTCGTGCTGGACGAAAGCATCTCCGGCAGGGAAAGCGTCGCGGTTCTCGACGACGTGCAGGCGCTCGCCGTTCTGCATGAAAACGCCGGCCGGTTCGAGCAGGCAAAGCCGCTGCTGGATCGCGCGCTCGAGCTCAGTCTCAAGCTCTTCGGACCGGACCACAGCGCCACCGCCACATCTCTCAACTACCTGGCCGCGCACTACAGCGCGCGGGGCCAGCCGGGCAACGCGGAGCCGCTTCTGAAGCAGGTCGTCAAGATCAACACGAAGGTGCTCGGTGGCGACCACCCCGTGGTGGGCGCTGCACTGTTCAACTTGGCGCGAGTGTACCGCGCGACCGCCAAGGACGAGGACGCCGAGGCGGCATCGGCGAAGGCGCTCGACAACTGGCTGCGCTCGCTCGGGCCGGAGCATCCGGACGTCGCCGCGGTGCTCGAGTTCCGCGCGGGCGTGCTGGCCGACCTCGGCCGCCGCGACGAAGCCGACGACGCCGCGCAGCGGGCGCAGTCGATCCGCCGCCAGTAAGGTGGTCGGCCCGCGGCGCGACAGCCGCGCGCCGTGACACGTACGGGCGCGTCTTGCGGGCACCGAGCGTGGCGGTTCAGCCGCGCCTCAGCTTGCGCTCCTCGGGGTAGCTGCGCACGCCCGGCACGCGCCCGCCGCGCAGGTCCTCCTGAATGCTCTCCCAGTACTGCGTCGTCAACAGATTGCCGTGGGCCTCGCGGAACACTTGGCGCAACGCCCTGCTGGGGAACTGGAGGCCGGTCTCGATCTCTTCGGGGAGAAACACGACACCGTCTTCGAAGTACCAGTCGGGGACGTCCTCCTCGCCATCGACCCGGTCGCGGTTGGTGCGGATCTTGACCTCGGTGAATGGCTCGAGCGCGTCGTAGTCGAACAGGAACACCTTGAGAAATCGGCTGACGCCGTAGTTACGGGCATCCAGGTCCTTGTTGAAGATATTGGCCGCAGCGTTGTTCTTGATGCAGTAGCCGAGGTTGACCACCGCCGTCTGTGCATCGGCCGGCGACGCGGTGCTCAGGAAAACCGGCAGCGGCGTTTGCCGCCGCTGCACGATCAGGTGCTTGAAGATGACGGCGCGCCCGTGCGCCGAGACGCTCTCCCCCGCCTGCTCCAGGAGCTCGTCGAGCAGCGCCGGATCGAACCAGTCTTGCTCGAGCTTGAGATTGTAGTAGATGATGTTGTCGAGCATGCTGCCGGTGCGGTTGATCTCGTGCACGCGGGCGTACTTGCGCAGCACCGCATCGATGCCCGGGAACTCGCCCCACTTGTACTGTGCCGTGGGTTTGTCGCGGATGACCTTGAGATTGTAGGCCGACGAGGGAGAGGCGAAGCCGATGGCGACCGTCCCGCGAAATCCGGCCGCCGTCTCGAAATGCTCCCCGGTTGTCACGAGTTCGTTCTTGAGCTCGTTCATCACCGCCACCTTGCCGACGTGATTGAAGCCGATTGTCGAGTAGTGCAGACCGAGTGGGCGCGTCGGGATGATGCTGTGTAGAAACGACGACAGCTCATGATAGTGGGCATTGGTGACGTGAAAATTGGCGAGCGTGGAGCTGAAGATATTGTGCGCGTCGGCCTCCGAGCTCAAGACAGCGTCGACGTAGATGCCTCCCTCGTCATTGAGCAGCGCGATGATCAATGGGACCGCGCCTGCATCGCGGCACACGATGCGTCCGACGAGATAGGCACCGCGATTGCGATAGAAGCCCGCGTTCAGCATCTCCACGCGCAGCAGGCCGGCGCCGCCGACAACGTTGTCGATGCGGTCGGCGATCAGGCGCGCGTCGCTTTTGGCGGCTCGATACGGCGTCGCAAATTCCGGTATGTGCAGGATCTCGCCGACTGTGGCAGGCGTCAGGCGCCCCTCGAGTGGAAACACCTTCACCACCTCGGCGGGAAAATCGGCGCCGCCGCCGTGCTCGTCGCTGAAGGAATACTCCACGGGACGCCACTCGCCCTGGTGCACCTTGCGCCGGACCGAATGAATGTAGGCGAACGCGAGGTCCGCCTCGTAGCGACCCTCGATGAATGACAGATATCGCGTCTCGATGAGTTCCCAGGTGCGCTCGTCGGTGACGACCTGCGGGAAGACCTCCCGCAAGCGGGCAGCGAGCTCCGCGATGCTGATGCTGTAGATGGACAATCTTCTTCGACTGAGCGCCAGCGATGTGGGGGGATCGCGTGTCTCGAACGCCCGCTTGGCCAGGGCGGGGATGCCCCGCGACTCGAAGTAGTAGTGATCGAACTCGTTTAGAATCCAACGGGCGACGGTGTCGATCCTTTCTTCGTCGCCGGCAGCCTGGGCAAGGGCGTCGGCGAAATTCGTCGGCACGCCGTGAGGGCGTGCGGCGTTCGTGGCTGCTCGGCTGCTCGGGGTCATTGTTGATGCCGCACTCGCGGCGCAGGCTGCTGCACGGCGGCGGGCGCCCCAGGCGCCGCCCGGCGTGCTGAGCTGGCCATCGTTGGCGTCGATGAGTATTGCCGCCACAGGGTAGCAGTGCAACGACCCCAATGGGAAACACGGAGCGCTAGATGGAGATACCGGGCGAGCTGTCGTGGCTCACCGCCGCCGGCCTCGTCGCGCTGAGCTTCTTCACTTCCGGGCTGACGGCGGCGGTGGGGTTGGGCGGCGGCGTGCTGCTGCTCGGCGTCATGGCGTCGGTGCTCCCGCCGGCGACGCTGCTGCCCGTCCACGGCATCGTTCAGATCGGCTCGAACGCGGGGCGGGCGGTGCTCATGCGCTCACACGTTCTGCCGAAGATCGTGGCGATGTTCGCGCTCGGGGCGGTGGCGGGCGTCATCCTCGGCACGCGTGTCTTCGTCGTCCTGCCGACGACGGCGCTGCAGGCGCTCATCGGCCTGTTCATTCTCTACTCGGTATGGGCGCCCAGCCTGCGACGCTTTCTCATGCCCTTGGCCGGTTACCTCGCCGTGGGCGCCGTGACCACTTTCCTCACGATGTTCGTCGGCGGTACGGGAGCTCTGGTGGCGGCCTTTCTGCCGCCGCAACGACTCGGACGCGAGGGCTTCGTTGCCACCCACGCGGTGTGCATGACGCTGCAGCACGGGCTGAAGGTCGCCGCCTTCGGTTTCATCGGCTTTCAGCTTCTGCCGTGGCTGCCGCTGTGCGCGCTGATGATCGCGGCCGGGTTCGCGGGCACAGTGGTGGGGCGGCGCATACTGCTGCGGCTTCCCGAGAAGGTCTTTCTTTGGGCGTTTCGTCTCGTGCTGACGGCGCTCGCGCTGCGTCTGCTGGGCGGCGCGCTGGCATGACCCGCGCCCGCGCCGCCCGCTATTCCGCCGCCTCGGTGACGAAGTCCGCCGGTGCGACGATTTCGAGGATCTCGAGATCCTCGGAATGCTCGATCTCACGATGACGGATGCCGGCGGGCTGCAGCACGCAATCGCCTTTGCGCACGACACGCTCACCCTCGCCCTCGTACTCGAAGCGGGCCCAGCCGTTGAGCACGTAGAACATCTGAAAATCGCAGCGGTGCCGGTGCCACTGGCCGGTGGCGCTGTGACCCTGCTTCGCGCGCAGCACGTGGGCGACCACGCCCCCGTCTGTGGCGGCCGTGATGCCGAGGTCACGGTAATCGAAGTACTCTCGCAGGCCGGGGTCCCACTCGGCGCCCTCGGCCTGCGCATGGGAAAATTTCTGCTTCTGCTTGTCGCTCATGAGTGCTGCCTCCTCGCGCTTGTCCGGCGGCGCGCGGCCGCGGCGTCGTGCATGATAACCCGCAGAGGCGCCCGGGCGACGGCCCGGTTCTCGCGCCCCCGGGGCGCGCTCAGCGCTTCTCCCGCTGCCCGCCCTCCTCGTGGGTGAGGATCCACGCGACCACGGCGCCGACATCGAGGGCCTCGTCGTCGCGCCACTCAAGACTTGCCGCAAAGACGCGCTCGTGTCGCGAGGAGGCGTCGCCGCCGTATTCTTGCCGCAAGCTCTCGCGGCAGGCCGCAAGCCGCTGCTGCCAGTGCGCCATGTTCGCCGCCGTGAGGTCCACCCAGCCGTGGTGCGGGTTGCTCGCCTTGAGCACCGGCCCGCGCAGCAGCCGCTCCCCGTCGGTGAGCAGAATCGCGAGACCGATGGAGACGATGCGCTGGCGCAGCTCGGCGTCGGCCAGCAGGGTCCGCTCCAGCGTGTCGGCCAGGGTCTCGGGTCTCGCGGCAAGCGCCGCCCCCATGTGCGCATAGCTGCGCGCGAGCAGGTGCGCCTCGAACAGCAGCTTCGACAGCCGCGGCGGCCCGAGGCACTCGAACGCCACCGCGGCGCCGTGTCGGCGCTCGAGATGTCGCAGGCGATTGAGGGCGGCCTGACGCAAATGCCCGCCGCGGTAGCTGGGACCCTTGACGGCGCCGTCGAGTGCGGCGACGACGTCGTGACCGCTGTTGCCGCCGAGCAGCTCGCGCACGACGTCGCGGGCGATGTCCTCGGCGGTGACGAGCTGCATCTGTCCCGGCGCCGTGATCACCTCGAACTCGTTTGCCGAGAACAGCCCGTTCTCTCCGGTGTCGATGTACACCCCCTCCAGCGGTGCGCCCGTCGCCACGCCGAACTCGCCGTGCGGCGCGAGGGCGCCCTCATCGTGGCGCGAGATCGATTGCTCGGGCGGGCAGTCCCAGCGCAGCAGGGCTTCGCCGCGCACGCGGATCGGGCCGTGGGCGATGTCGCGCCAACCGATGCAGGCCGTGGGCTTTATCTCCCTCACGAGGCGCGGAGCGCCGGGCGTGCGCGCCATGAGGAACGTCAACATCGTCTGCGCCCCGGCCAGCGCCGACTTCGACAGCAGCAGCCGCGAGGGTTTCTCCTCGCCATGGGTGTAGGGGATGTTGAAGCCCATGCCCCCGCTGCCCGAGGTGCCGACCTTGAGGTAGGCAACCGTGCCGGCGCGACGCATGGCCTCGTTGAGCAGCTGCACGTGACGCACCAGCTGCGGCACGGACAGCGACGCCAGCAGCTGCTCGACTTCGCCACGCCACTCGTCCCCTGCGTCGTCGCTCGCGGCCAGGGCAGCAAGCCGGGCGGATGCGGCATAGACGTTCTGGTAGCTGACGGCGGTGGCGGTGTTCAGGCAGTCGACGACGATGTCGGCGGCAGTCGTCTGTTGCTCAGCGGCCCTGCCCTCAATCAGCTGCGCCAGCAGCGAGGCGGCAATCATGTCCTCGTCCAGGGGCTCCAGCAAGTCGGCGATGAGCCGCCGCCGCCGGGCGGTGTCGGCGAGCAGCTCGCGACGTCCCACCGGTCCGTGGCTCTGCCACTCGGCGCGCACGAACACGTCGCCCCAGGCGGGCACGACGAGGCTGGGCGTGTCGGCGAACTCGGCGCGCAGGGCCGCGACGCAGCTCTGCGCCTTCTCCCGGCGGCGTGACGCCACCACCAACCGCGCCGGCGCTTGGCCGAGCAACTCGCGGCACACCGCGGCGCCGACGAGGCCCGCGCCACCCAGCACCAGAACCGTCCTGCCCTCGATGTCCATCACCGGTTGTTCGCAGCGGCCCGTGTCGCGCGGCGTCGATGCTCGGGCGGGGCCACGGTGGGCACAGGCATGCGGGGGTCAGGACGTGGAAAGCGGCTCAGAGCGTCCGCGCGGGCGAGTTCACGGCGTGACGGCGCCGTCCCGGGCCACGGCGTACAGGCACAGGAACTCGTAGGCCAGGGTGGCGCCGGCCAGCGCCGTGATCTCGCCGACGTCGTAAGCGGGCGCCACCTCGACGAGGTCCATGCCGACGAGATCGATGCCGCGCAGCCCGCGCACGATCTCGAGCGCCTGCGCGGTCGACAGTCCGCCGCACACGGGCGTGCCGGTCCCGGGGGCGAAGGCCGGGTCGAGACAGTCGATGTCGAAGGTCAGGTACACGCGCGCGTCGCCGACGATCTGGCGGATCTCGGCGGCGATGTCGGCGGGGGCCGCAGCGTGCACCTGACGCGCGTCGAGGACGTTGAAATCATGGCTGTCGTCGTTGGCGGTACGAACGCCGACCTGCACGGATCGCTCCGGCGCCACCACGCCCTCGCGGGCGGCGTGGTAGAACATCGTGCCGTGGTCGATACGGCCGTCCTCGTCGCTCCAGGTGTCGGAGTGGGCGTCGAAGTGAACGAGCGAGAGCGGGCCGTGGCGGGCCGCGTGGGCGCGCAGCAGCGGGTAAGTGAGAAAGTGATCGCCGCCGAGGGTGAGCATGGCCACGCCTGCGTCCAGCAGCGTGCGCGCGTGCGCCTCGATCTCCGCGGGCACCTGCTGCGGACGGCCGTAGTCGAAGGCGCAGTCGCCGTAGTCGATCACCGCGAGGCGGTCGAAGGGATCGAACTCCCATGGCCATTGCCGCGTCCAGGCGATGTTCGTCGATGCGGCGCGGATGGCCCGCGGCCCGAAGCGCGCCCCGGGCCGGTTGCTCGTCGCGGTGTCGAGCGGAACGCCGCTGACGGCGACGTCGACGCCGGCGAGATCCCGCGTGTACTTGCGCCGGGCGAAGCTGAGCGCGCCGGCATAGAGCTGCTCGGGCGACGTGCCGTACAGACTCGTCGCCGTGAATGCGTTGTCGCCGCTGTGCTTGGCCGTCATCGGCGCTATTATTCCGCCTTCCTCGCGCCGTCGCCAGCGACGCTGCGCGCCCCGGCGAGGCGGGCCTCGTCTAGGCCTCGACGTCCTCCCAATAACGGTCTACGCGCGCCTGGATCTCGGCGAGCAGCGACTCGGCACGGGCGGGTTTGAACAGATGGGCGAAACGCCCCTGCGGCTCGAGGTACTGCTCCACGGGGACCCGCGGATGGGGCACCTTGGTGTGGGTGATGGCGCCGTCGACGTACTCCTTGAGCGGCCACACGCCAGCGCGCACGGCGAGGCGGCCGATGGCGGCGCTGTCCTTGGGGTCGTAGTCCCAGCCGGTGGGACAGGGGGCGAGAGCGATGAGCAGGCGCGGGCCCTCGAGGCTCATGGCCTTCTCCACCTTGCGCGCGAGGTCGAGGGGCTCGGCGCCGATGACGGTAGCGGCGTAGGCGGGCCGGTGCGCCGCCCAGATGGCGAACAGGTCCTTCTTGTAGCCGGGGAACCCCTGCGCGCCGCGGCTCGTTGCCGTGCGCGCGGCGTGGGGCGTGGCCTCCGAATACTGCTGGCCGGTGTTGCCGTAGCCCTCGTTGTCGTAGCAGATGTAGAGGAAGTCGAGGCCGCGGTCGATGGCGCCCGAGGTGGCCGACAGCCCCATGCCGTAGGCGGCGCCGTCGCCTGTCAGCACGACGACGTCGAGATCCTCCTCGGCCGTCAGGCGCTTGCTCTGCCGGAGCACGTCGAGGGCGTCACGCACGCCCTGGGCGCCGGCGGGCGCCGACGCCATGGCCGTGTACAGCCACGAGCCGCGAAAAGGGGTGAACGGGTATACCGACAACAGCGTCATGCAGCCGGCGGCATTGACGAAGACCGTCTTCGCTCCGAGCACGTCGTAGATCTGGTGCAGCGCCTCGAGGCCGCCGCAGCCGGCGCACATGGGCGTGCCCGCGCCCAGCAGGTGCGTCGACGGCAGGTCGCGCATGCGCTTGAAGGCCGTCTCGCTCACGGGGCCCGCCTGAGCTCCTCACGTTCCACCTGGGCGACGGCCTGCAGCTTGCGCACCTCGCGCAGCTCGGTGTCCGTGTACAGGAGCTGCGGCGCGGGCACGTCTCCCGTCTCGGCGGCGCGGCGTGCGACCTTGACCATCTCGAAGAACTCCTCAATGCTGATGTCGCGCCCGCCGAGCCCGCCGATGAAGCTCAGTAACGCCGGCGCCCGGGCGCGCCCGTACAGGGCCGCGGCGACCTCGGTGTGCAGCACGCCGCCATGGCCCAGCGAGAGATTCTGGTCGATTACGGCCACCGCCCTCTTCCCCGTCAACGCCTCGGCGAGCGCTCGCATCGGCGACGGCCGCAGCAGCCGCGGACGCAGCAGGCCGATCTTCCATCCGGCCGCGCGCATGCGTTCCACCGCCTCACGCGCCTTGGTCGCGAACGAGCCCATCATGACGAAGACGATCTCGGCGTCGTCGACGCGGTGGGCCTCCAGCGCGTCGTAGCACCGCCCGAAGGCCTGCTCGAAGCGGCTGCAGGCTTCGTCGTAGACCTCGAGCGCATTCATTGCCGCCATGTGCGTCTCGTAGCGGAAGTAGGAATAGGTGCCCCCGCCGATGGCCGCCACCGCCTGGCTGACGGGCGCGCTTGCGCGAAAGCCGAGGTTGCCGGCGTCGAACGCCGGCAGGAAGCCGTCGACGGCCCCGGCGTCGGGCAGATCCACGGGCTCGCGGGTGAACGAGAGGTAGAAGCCGTCGAGGTTGACGATCACCGGCAGGCGCACGCGCGGGTCCTCGGCCAGGCGGTAGGCGATCAGCACGCTGTCGAGCACCTCCTGGCAGGTGGCGCAGTGGATCTGCAGGAAGCCGCTGTCGCGGGCGGCGAGGACGTCGTTGTGGTCGGGCTCCAGCGTGATCGGCGTCGCCAGTCCGCGCGAGACGTTCACCAGCACGAACGGCGCGCGCCAGCCGGCCACCGTGTAGAGCATCTCCATCGCGTAGAGCAGCCCCTGGCTCGAGGTGGCCGTGAACACGCGCACCCCTGTCGACGCCGCCGCACCGGCCGCGGTGATCATGGAATGCTCGGACTCCAGCGTCACCATGCGCGTCGCCAGCTCGCCGGCATCGATCCAGCCTCCCAGCGTCTCGATGATCTCCGTCTGCGGCGTGATCGGAAAGGCCGGCACGTAGTCCGCACGCGCGAGCCGCGCGCCCCAGGCGGCGGCGCCGTTGCCGGTCAACAACCGGCGCGTCATGCGCTGCCCTCCTCGGCGGCGCGCGCCTGCGCTTCGGGCACGGCCCCGATGGCGTGGGGCGGGCATTGGGCGACGCAGATCATGCAGCCTTTGCAATGGTCGTAGTCGATCTCGGGGTAGCCCTCGTCGTTGACGGCGATGGCGCTGTCGGGGCACAACCGCGAGCACACCCACCAGCAGCGGCGGCATGCGTCGTAGTCGATCACGGGCCGCATGGTGCGCCACAGGCCCGTGCGCACCGCGACGCTGGTGGCGGCGGCGTGGATTGCGGGGGCGGCGACGCGGGCGTCTTCGAAGGGCAGGGTGATCCAGTCGGGGGCGCGGTAGTCCGTCGCGGACGCCACCGAGCCGGCGCGCACGGCGCCCGCGTGCGCCGCCATCGTCTCGAAGGCCTCCAGCGCGGTGTCGGTGTTGCGGCGCACGGCCTCGACGCCGAGTGCGGCGAGCTCCTCGCCGACGGCGTCGACCAGCTTCTGGCTCGTGACCACGCCGGTCAGGCGCGCCGCCGCCCCGGCACAGGCGGCGCCGGTGAAGCGGCGCTCGAGCGGATCGTCGCTGCCCGCCGGCGGCGGCAGCACCACCACCAGGGCGTCGACGTTCAACCGCCGATGCCACTCGGCGGCCTCCACGTGGGTGGCGAGCAGCAGCACGCTGTCGGCATCGACCCCCGCCAGAACCCCGGCGGCGGGAACCGGCACCAGGGTATCGTCGGCCACCACCACCAGGTCCGGGCGGTGTATCACGCCACGCTCGTGGATGGGCTCGCGCGCGGCGCGCACGTAGGCGAAGATCGGCGCGCCGCGCCGCTCGGCGCCGTAGCGGGGCGCGTCCTGCACCTCGAAGCCCTCGTGGAAGAAAGCCGTGCCGAGGATACGGCTGGCCGTCTTCATGCCCTGGCCGCCGCGGCCGTGAAAGCGGATTCGGTACATGCGCGTGCGGCGCCTCTCGCCCGGAACCTCTCGCCGTTTGCCCTGCTACTATCGGCGGCGGCGCCCGCGGCGGGCTTGACCCCGATCAACCAATCGGCCCGACGGCCCCGGCGCTCTGCTACCTTCGAGGGACAACGAGGTGACGTCACGCAAGCGAGCCAGCACGAGCCCCCAGCGGGGGCGGCGGCGCTTTATCGGTGACGCCGCGGCCGTGATCGCCGGCGCGGGGCTCGGCGTCCTCGACGACGCGCTCGGCGAACCGATGCCGCCCGCCCCCGCGGCACACTTCGTCGGCCTCGTGCCCTTTCGCGGCGAGGGGTCGCCGCCGCTCGGGCGACCCTTCGGCAGCGGGCTCGCGGGGCGCCGCGTGCTGGATCTCGAGCGCCTCGAGGCGAGCGTGCCGATCACGCCCAACGACGCTTTCTTCATCCGCACGCGCCGGCCGCGTCGCCTCGACCCGTATGGGCCCTGGGCGATTTCCCTGGAGCGGTTACGGCGCCCGTCGGCGACGCTGCCGCTCGAGGCGCTGCGGGCGGCCTCCCGAGCGGCCGGCGTGCACGTGCTCGAGTGCGCCGGCAACGGGCCGCGACGTCGCTTCGGTCTCATCAGCGCCGCCCGCTGGAGCGGCGTGCCCATGGCATACGTGCTCGAGCGGCTCGGCCCCGCGCCGCACGACGCCCGCGTGCTGGTGGCGGGATTCGACGAGCACTTGGACCGTGACGCGGGCTCGATCGCGGGCGCCAGCTGGATCTTTGCGCCCGACGAGCTCGTCGCCGGCGGCGCCTTCCTGGCGACGGCCATGAACGGCGAGCCACTGCCGCCGGATCACGGTTACCCGGTGCGCCTCATCGTGCCGGGCTGGTACGGGTGCGCCTGCATCAAGTGGGTCAACCGCATCGGGTGGGTAAGCGGCGACGCGGCGCCCACGGGGCAGATGCGCGAGTACGCGGGACGCACGCACCAGGAGGGGTTACCGGCGCGCGCTGCGGATTATCGTGCGGCGTTGGTGGACGTCGCCGCCCTGCCCGTGCGCGTCGAGCACTGGCGCGTGGCGGGGCGGCCCCTGTACCGCGTGCGGGGTATCGCCTGGGGCGGCGCGCAGGCGCCCGCAGGCCTGGAGATCCGCTTCGCCCGCGGCGAGGCCTACCGGCCGGTGGCCGACTACACGCCCTACGACGCCGGCGGCTGGTCTGTCTGGAGTACAAGCTGGCGACCGGGGAGGCCGGGTCACCACCGCATCCGCTTGCGTGTGCCCGATGCGCGCGTCCGCACGCGCCGTCTCGACGCCGGCTACTACACCCGCGCCGTCATCGTCACGGACGTCTAGACGCCACCGCGTGCCGACAGCGTCTCAGTCGGTGCGGAAGGCGCGCGCGCACTCGACGGCGCGCTGCCAGCCGCGCAGCATGCGCTGGCGCTCCGCCGCCGGCATCTCCGGCCGGCAGACCGCGTCGCGCACCCAGCGCGCGCCCAGCTCGTCGAGAGACTCGTACATGCCGATCTGCAGCCCGGCGAGATACGCGGCGCCCAGTGCCGTGGTCTCGATGATGCTGGGCCTCTCGACGTCGACGCCGGTGACGTCAGCCAGACACTGCAACAGCCAGTTGTTGGCCACCATGCCGCCGTCGACGCGCAGCGCCGACGGTTTTGCGGCGCCGTCGTTCTCCATGGCCACCAGCAGGTCGTGCGTCTGGAAGCATACCGATTCCAGGGCGGCGCGGGCGAAATCCGCGGGCCCGGTGTCACGGGTGAGCCCGAAAACGGCACCGCGCGCGTGAGGGTCCCAGTGGGGAGCGCCGAGGCCGGTGAAGGCCGGCACCAGGTAGACGCCGCGGGCGGATTCCAGCGTCCGCGCCAGATGCTCGGTCTCGTGGGCCGACTGAATCACGCCGATGCCGTCGCGCAGCCACTGCACCGCCGCGCCGGCGACAAAGATCGAACCCTCGATGGCGTAAGAAACCTTGCCGTCGAGACGGTAGCCGACCGTGGTGAGCAGACGGCTCTGCGATGCCACCGGCCGCTCCCCGGTGTTCAGGATGGCGAAGCAGCCGGTGCCATAGGTGCTCTTGATCATGCCGGGCCGGAAGCAGGCCTGACCCACCAGGGCCGCCTGCTGATCGCCGGCCACGCCCGCGATGGGAATGGACTGGCCGAACCACTGCGGATCGCTGGAGCCGAAGTCAGCGGCGCAGTCGTGCACTTGCGGCAGCAGCGATGTCGGCACGCCGAGGGCGTCGAGCAGACCCTCGTCCCACTGCTGCGTGTGAATGTTGAACAGCAGCGTGCGCGAGGCGTTGGTGGCGTCGGTGGCATGCACCCGGCCCCCGGTCAACCGCCAGATCAGGTACGTGTCGACGGTGCCGAAGGCGAGCTCGCCGCGCTCGGCGCGCTCGCGCGCGCCCTCGACCTCGTCGAGGATCCAGGCGATCTTGGTGCCGGAGAAGTAGGGGTCGAGCAGCAGTCCCGTGTTGCGTGTCACCGACTCCTCGTGGCCCGCCGCCTTGAGCTCGGCGCAACGTGTCGCGGTGCGTCGGTCCTGCCAGACGATGGCGCGGTAGAGGGGGCGTCCGCTGGCCCGGTCCCACACCACCGTGGTCTCGCGCTGGTTGGTGATGCCAATGGCTGCGGGTCGCGCCCCGGTCTCCGCGAGCACCCGGCGGCAGACCGCCAGCGTGCTCTGCCAGATCTCCTCCGGGTCATGCTCGACCCAGCCGTCGGCGGGGTAGTGCTGCGTGAACTCCTGCTGCGCGAGGCCGAGGATGCGGGCGTCTGTGTCGAAGACAATGGCCCGCGAACTGGTGGTGCCTTGATCGATGGCCAACAAGCAGTGTGCGTCCGACATGGTCGTTATCCCCGTGTTCGGATTTTCGTGGCAGTGTTCCCGCGGACCGATGCGGTGTCCGCCGGGCGCGTTATGCGCCGGGCGACTCTCCGGGCACCGCCGCGATGTCGCGCGTCCGCGGCGCATGGCGGCCGTGCACTCGAGTCGACTCGAGGCGCGCGGTACGGGCTGGGCCGGTCAGGCCCTTGCCCTGTGGGCGGCGCCCCACTCGCCCGAGGTCTCCGACGCGCTGCCCGGGTTCAGGTATTCATCGAGCTTCTCCGGCGCGTCATCGCCGAAAAGCGCCTCGCACGCCGTGCGAAGTCCCGCCGACGCGGTCAGCTGCCTGCGACCCACCACCATCTCGAGCCGGGTCCGTCGCCTCAGAAGATCCTCGAGCCGGGTGATCATCTCGTTCTCGGCCAGATAAGCGAGCTCGCAGCGACGCAGGCCGCCCCCCTCGATGACGGGCTCGACGAGTGTCCGGTCGGTCTCGATGGCGTCGAGCATCGGCTCGGCATGCGAGCCGTAGCGACGCCACAGCCGCTCGGTGAGGCTCTCTCCGGTGTCGTCGGTGGCGACTGCGTCGAGGCCCAGTGAGCCCGCGCGTCGCTCGTGGGCGCGCCGGGCCGCCGCGTCCGGCTCGCCGTACCATTTGCGTTTCGGGTAGGGCAGTGCGACGCCGAGCTCGGTCATGTGCCGGCACAGCTCCTCACCGATATTGACACAGTCGGTGAGCTTCCCGCCGAAAATGCTTACGTGATGTTTCTCTCGGTCGACTTCCACCACGTGCTTGCGGGAGAGCTGCAGGAAGTCGGTCTTCGCATCCGCGCCGCGTCGCACCGCCAGCGGGCGTACGCCGCAGCGTTCGGCGATCACGTCGGCTCGGGTCAGCGGCGACGGCAGGTTCAGGCGGGAGTTGATGTTGGCGAGAACGAAGTCCCTGTCTGCCTCGCTCACTTGTGTTTCCGGTTCCGTAACCCGGGTGTCGGTGGTGCCGATACAGGTGCGATTGGCCATCGGTATCGCGAAAAACAAGCGGCCGTCTTCGGCGAAGAACGAGAGCACCCGCTGTTCACGGCTCAGGCGCGGCACCAGCAGGTGAATGCCCTTGGATAGAACGTGTCGATGCTCCGTGCGAATCCCGGTGAGCTCGTTGTGACGATCCACGAATGCGCCTGCGGCGTTGACCAGCACGCGGGATCGGATCTCGACCGTCTCGCCGTCGATGGTGTCGCGCGCAAGCGTCGTCCAGATGCCGTCGTCGCCGCGCGAGGCCGCCGTCGACGCCACGTAGTTGACGGCCGTGCAGCCGTCGTCCAGGGCGCGGCGGATGAAACCGAAGACGAAGCGAGCGTCGTTGTCGGGCAGATAGGCGTCGGAGTACTCGATGCCGCCACGGCAGTGCGAAGTGCTCACCACGGGTTCCATGGCGGCAATCGCCGCGGCCGACACGAAGCTCGGAGCCCGCGTGAAACTGCGGCCGAAGAGCCAGTACAACCAGGCGCCGGCCCACAGCGTCAGGGGGTGGCGACGAAAACCCCTGGAGACGGTCGTGAGGAAGCGGATTTCCTTGACCGTTGACGGATAGCTTCTCATGAGCTCGTTGCGGGCCCGGCACAGTTCCGCTACCAGGGCGAACTCATAGTTCTCCATGTACTTGATGCCGCCCCAGATCAGATTCGACGAGTGCTGGCTGGTGAAGCCGGCGAAGTCGCGGCAATCGATGAGTGCGACCCGGGCGCCGCGTGCCGACAGGGCGGCCGCCGTCGCGGCGCCGTTGATGCCGCCGCCCACGATCAGGACGTCGAATGTCGTTCCCGCGAGGGCGGCGAGTTTGCGCTGTCTCAGGCTCGCGTGGGCCTCGCGGGCGTCGGGCGCGAGCCGGCTCATACCCACTTGAACACGAAGAACCACCAGATCGCCGAGATCGCCAGTGCGCCCCAAACGGGAGCGCCAAAGGCGGCGAGCCACGCGAGATGGATGAAGCCGGTGCCGAGCCAGGAAATGAACAGCCGGTCGCCGCGCGTCGTGTCGAGTCCCAGAACTCCGCGGCGCGGCGCACCGCCCGGACTGTACTTCTCCCACAGGCCCATCGCGGCGATCGAGGCGAACACCGCGACGAAGAAGGCGGCGGTCGGCCAAGTCCATGCCATCCACGACAAACCCATGACAGCTCCTCCGGCTTCCGTGATCAGACGCGGCCGAGGGCGAAACCCTTGGCGATGTAGTTGCGCACGAAATAGATGACGAACGCCCCCGGGATGAGGGTCAGCGAGCCCGCGGCGGCCAACAGGCCCAGCTCGTAGCCCGAGGTACTGGCGGTGCGCGTCATGGTGGCCGCGATAGGCTTGGCTTCAACGGAGGTCAAGGTCTTTGCCAGCAGCAGCTCCACCCACGAGTACATGAAGCAGAAAAATGCCGCCACACCGATCCCGGCTGCAATGGTGGGGACGAAGATCCTGACGAAGAAGCGCCAGAAGGGGTAGCCGTCCAGGTAAGCGGTTTCGTCCAGCTCCTTCGGCACGGCGGACATGAAGCCTTCCAGGATCCACACCGCCAGAGGAATGTTGAACAGGCAGTGAGCCAGTGCCACGGCGATGTGGGTGTCGAACAGGTCGATCGCGGAGTAGAGCTGAAAGAACGGCAGTGCGAATACCGCCGGTGGCGCCATGCGATTGGTGAGCAGCCAGAAGAACAGATGCTTGTCGCCGAGGAAGCGATAGCGCGAGAACGCGTATGCCGCCGGAAGCGCTACCGTTACGGAGATGACGGTGTTGATCACCACATAGATGAGCGAGTTGATATAGCCGCTGTACCATGTGGGATCGGTAAAGATCTTGGCATAGTTCTCGTAGGTGAGCTGCTTGGGAAAGAGCGAGAATCCCCCCAGGATCTCGTTGGTGGTCTTGAACGACATGGTCAGCAGCCCGTAGATGGGCAGCATGAGAAAGAGGATGTAGAGGGTGGGTACCACCCATTGCTTCGAGCGGTTCACTCTCATTGCTCCTCGTTGCGCATCATCACTGTGTAGAACGCCCAGCAGATGAGCAGCACCACCAGAAAATAGATGATGGACATCGCGGCGGCCGGCCCCAGGTCGAACTGCCCCAGGGCAAGCTTGACCAGGTCTATGGACAGGAACGTCGTGGTGTTGCCCGGCCCGCCGCCGGTCAGTACGAACGGCTCGGTGTAGATCATGAAGCTGTCCATGAAGCGCAGCAGGATGGCGATGGTGAGCACGCGCTTGAGCTTCGGCAGCTGGATGTAGCGAAACACGGCCCAGCGGCTCGCGCCGTCGATGCGCGCCGCCTGGTAGTAGGCATCCGGGATGGAGCACAGTCCCGCATAACACAGCAGCACCACCAGCGACGTCCAGTGCCACACGTCCATCACGACCGTGGTGAGCCACGCCGAGACGGGTTGCTGGGTGAAGTTGTAGTCGAGGCCCATCGAGTTCAGCGTGTAGCCGAGCAGCCCGATGTCGGGCAGCGCGAAGATGTTCCACATCGCGCCGACGACGTTCCACGGAATCAGCAGCGGCAGCGCCATCAGCACCAGACACACCGATACCCACGGTCCCCGGCGCGGCATGGTCAATGCGACCGCAATTCCCAGCGGTACCTCGATGGCAAGAATCATGCCGGTGAAGAGCAGCTGGCGAACGAACGCGGCGTGAAATCGCTCGGACGTGAGCACCTGCTCGAACCAGGTGAGGCCTTCCCAGAAGAAGACGTTGTCGCCGAACGTTTCCTGCAGCGAATAGTTCACCACCGTCATCAGAGGGATGAGGGCATTGAAGGCGACCAGCAGCAGGACCGGCAGCACCAGCCACCAGGCCTTCTGATTGACGGTTTTGTTCATCGCGCGGCCTCGTCGACCACCCAGTCGTTGCGATAGAGCAGGGTGTTGTCGGGCTCGAAGCGGATGCGGGGGTTCTCCGAGGGGACCTCGCGGTCCTCTTCCACCACCAGCTTGATGACGTCGCTCTCGTGGCGGACCGTGGCGATCTGGAAGCGCCCGAGATCGTCGACCTTCTCGACGCTCACCGGGATCCCCTCCGAGGAGAAGCGGACGAACTCCGGTCGCACTCCGATCTCCAATCTTCCGTCGACGCTTGTGTCGGTCGGGTTGCCGACCTCCACGGGCTGGCCCCGGTAGAGGATGCGGCCGTCCTCGACCTCGCAGGGCAGGACGTTCATGCCCGGAGATCCTATGAAGTGGCCCACGAAAGTATGGTTCGGCCTGCTGAACAGCTCCACGGGGGTGCCCACCTGCACGACGGTGCCGTCGTGCATGACCACCACATTGTCGGCGAACGTCAGCGCTTCGGTCTGGTCGTGGGTGACGTAGATCATGGTCACTCCGATCTGCCGGTGCAGCTCCTTCAGCTTGGAGCGCAGCAGCCACTTGAGGTGCGGATCGATGACCGTCAGAGGCTCGTCGAACATGATGACGTTGACATCCGGTCGCACCAGACCGCGGCCGAGAGAGATCTTCTGCTTGCCGTCGGCGGTAAGCCCGGACGCCCGGTTGCCGAGAGTTTCCTCGAGGTCGAGCATCGCCGCGATTTCGCGGACGCGCTCGTGGACCTGAGTCTCCGGTGTGCGGCGGTTGCGAAGCGGGAATGCCAGGTTGTCGAAGACGGTCATGGTGTCGTAGACGACTGGAAACTGGAACACTTGAGCGATGTGGCGGTCGCCGGTCGGCAGGCCCGTGACGTCGCGTCCGTCGAAGTGGACGCTGCCCGCGGAGGGTGTCAGCAGCCCGGAGATGATGTTGAGCAGCGTGGTCTTGCCGCACCCCGACGGTCCGAGCAACGCATAGGCGCCGCCGTCCTCCCAAACCTGATTGACTTCCTTGAGGGCATAGACCGGTTCCTGCCCGGGACCGGTCCAGTACGCGTGCTTCACCCCCTTCAGGTCGATTCTGGCCATCGTTCGGTTCCCTTCGCTACGCTAATGCTCGATGAGGTTGTCGTTGTCGTCGAAGTACAGGCAACGATCCGCGTCGAAGTAGAAGTCCGCGTGCTCGCCGATATCGTAGGGGTGCATGCCATGGGCCTCCGAAACCCAGTTGTTGCCTTCCACCATCAGGCGGATGATGCTCTCCGAACCGCTCAACTCGGCGATCTGAACGACGCCGACGACCTTAACGCCTTCGCCGGCGGGCAACAGATGATATGGGCGAATGCCGATCGTGTAACGACCGTCATGCAACGACGCCAGGCGCGCGGGAACCGGCCAGCTCACGCCCTCGCTCAGGTGCACCGCGTCGCCGCGCTTCTCCACCGACGCGATGTTGATGGGCGGATCGGAGAAAACGCGGGCGCTCTCGAGCGTGCTGGGCCTGCGATAGACGAGCGGCGTCTCGCCGAACTGCACGATCCGCCCGGCGCTCAGGGTGGCGGTGTGCCCGCCCAGCATGAGCGCTTCCAACGGCTCGCTGGTGGCGTAGACCACGGTGGCGCCCGTGTCGGCGAACAGCTTCGGCAGCTCGTCGCGCAGCTCCTCGCGCAGCTTGTAGTCGAGGTTCGCCAGCGGCTCGTCGAGCAGCACCAGATCGGCCCCCTTGACCAGCGCCCGGGCCAGCGCCGTGCGCTGCTGCTGCCCGCCGGAGAGCTCGCTCGGCAGCCGGTGCAGCATGGGGGTGAGCCTGAGCAGCCCGGCGATTCGATCCACGCGCGCGGTAATCTCGTTCCTCGAGACGCCCGCCACCTTGAGCGGAGAGGCGATGTTGTCGTAGACGGTGAGGCTCGGGTAGTTGATGAACGCCTGATACACCATTGCGACGCTGCGGCGCTGCACCGGCACGCCGGTCACGTTCTCGCCGTCGAACCAGATCTCGCCCGTCGTGGGTTTCTCCAGGCCGGCCATGAGCCGCATCAGGGTCGTCTTGCCGCTCAGCGTCGTGCCGAGCAGGATGTTGAATCCCCCGCGCTCCAGCGCCAGGCTGGTCTCGTAGATGTGCGTCTCGGGACCGGCCCGTTTCGTGACCTGTCTGAGCTCGATGGCCATCTAGAGTGCTCGCGGGGCGGCGGCGTTGGCGACGTGGACCACCTCGAGATTGATGTTCTCCTCGGCGCACAGTTCTTCTATCTCGGCGGGCGCGCCGCTGTCGGTGACGAGAAGGTCGATCTGGTTCAGATCGGCGATCTTGACGGGTGCGTGGCGCTTAAACTTCATCGAGTCCGCGACGAGGATGACTGAGCGCGCGCGACGAATGATTGCCTGGGCAACGCGCACTTCCCGCAGGTCGTAGTCGAAGAACTCGCCATCGGTGTCGATTGCGGAGCAGCCGATGACGGCATAGTCCACCTTGAACCGGTCGACGAACTCCTCCGTGCTGCTGCCCACGATGCCACCGTCGGCGTGTCGGATCGTCCCGCCCGCGATCAGCACCTCGACGTTTCGCGAAGGCCACAGGGTGCTGGCCACGTTGATGTTGTTGGTGATGACGAGCAGTCCCTTGTGCTCCAGCAGGAACTCGCTGACCCGCTCGGTGGTGGTGCCGATGTTGACGAACAGCGACGAGTTGTTCGGGATCAACTCCGCGGCCCGGCGCGCTATTGCGATCTTCTCCTCGACCATCAGCGTCTTGCGCACGCTGTAGCCGACGTTCTCTATGCCTTGCTTGATTACCGCGCCGCCGTGCACACGGTCGAGCAGGTCCAGCTCGTAGAGCTGATTGAGATCACGGCGAATAGTCTGCGGCGTGACGTTCAACGCCTCCGCCAACGACTCGACCTGCACGGCGCCGTGCTGGCGGATGAACTCCATGATGTGTTGCTGGCGCGAACTGATGCCGCTCGATGTGGCCACTTCAGCGCTCTCGATGAGCCGCGCGTACGGGAAAGGCCCCGCGTCCTTGGTGGGCGCGGGGCCTCAACGCCCTATGCGCAGAGCTACACGGCTATCCCTGCCACCGCTTGATCAGTTCGTCGTAGTCGACGGTCTGGCCCTGCGGCTTCTCGTTCACCTTCTCTTTCGGCGAACCCGGCTTGCTGAGCCACTCCTTGGGATCCATCTCGTCGTTCAGACGGGGACCGCAGCCTCCGTAGGTGCCGGCCTTCTCGTCGGCGGCCTGCATGCGCGACATGACCAGATCCATCTCGGCGGCCAGGCGGTCCATGGCCTGCTGCGGCGTGAACGCGCCGGAGTTCACGTCACCGATCTGCTGCCACCAGATCTGCGCGAGCTTCGGGTAGTCGGGCACGTTGACGCCCGTGGGCGACCACAGCACGCGGTCCGGGGAGCGATAGAACTCGACCAGGCCGCCCAGCTTGGGCGCGCGATCGGTGAAAGACTGATGGCGAATGGAGCTGTCGCGGATGAAGGTGAGGCCGACATGGCTCTTCTTGACGTCGACCGTCTTCGAGACGACGAACTGGGCATACAGCCAAGCGGCTTTGCGGCGTTCGACCGGGGTGGACTTGAACAGCGTCCACGAGCCGGCATCCTGATAGCCGAGCTTCTGCCCGTCTTCCCAGTACGGGCCGTGGGGAGAGGGCGCCATCCGCCACAACGGGGTGCCGTTGTCGTCCACGGTGTTGTTGCCTTCGCTCTTCGCAGCCACCATCGAAGCGGTAAAAGCTGTGTACCAGAAGATCTGCTGAGCGACGTTGCCCTGGGACAGCGCCGGCAGCGACTGGTAGAAGTCGTAGCTGGCGGCGCCCGGCGGCGCGTACTTGCGCAGCCACTCGTCCCACTTGCGGATCGCGTAGACCGCGGCCGGGCCGTTGGCGGCGCCGCCGCGGGAGACGGAGGCCCCGACGGGATTGCAGGTGCCCGCCTCCATGCGGATGCCCCACTCGTCGACGGGGATGCCGTTGGGCAGGCCCTTGTCGCCGGCGCCGGCCATGGAGAGCCAGGCGTCGGTCATGCGCCAACCGAGGTCCGGGGCGCGCTTGCCGTAGTCCATGTGGCCGTACACGCGCACGCCGTCGATCTCCTTGACGTGCTCGGAGAAGAACTCGGCGATGTCCTCGTAGGCGGACCAGTTCACCGGCACGCCGAGATCGTAACCGTACATCTCCTTGAACCGCTTCTTGAGGTCCGGACGATCGAACCAGTCCTTGCGGAACCAGTACAGGTTGGCGAACTGCTGGTCGGGCAGCTGATAGAGCTTGCCGTCGGGGCCGGTGGTGAACGACTTGCCGATGAAATCATCGACGTCGAGCATGGGGTTGGTGACGTCCTTGCCTTCGCCGGCCATCCAGTCGGTCAGGTTGACGGCCAGCTGCAGGCGCGAGTGGGTGCCGATCAGGTCGGAGTCGTTGATGTAGGCGTCGTACAGATTGCGCTTGGTCTGCATCTGGGTCTGTACCGCCTGCACGACTTCGCCTTCGCCGAGCAGCTGGTGATTGACCTTGATGCCGGTGATCTCCTCGAAGGCCTTGGTGAGGGTCTTGGACTCGTACTCGTGGGTCGGAATGGTTTCCGAGAGCACGTTGATCTCCATGCCCTTGAACGGCTCCGCCGCCTTGACGAACCATTCCATCTCCTTCATCTGCTCGTCTTTCGACAGGACCGAGGGCTGGAACTCTTCGTTGATCCACTTCTCGGCTTCCGCCATACCGGCGAAGGCGCTGTGGCCACAAAGAGCAGCCGCCGCCGTGGCGAGCGCGACTCTTCTAAACATGGGATTGCCTCCAGTGTGTTGGTGTTGCGATGAACGCGCGGGCAGCCTAGGCGCAAATGTTCGTTTTGTCAACGAAAAGGTTTCACACGAGCAGATTATCGCTTTCGTATTTTTCGTCAGGACCCTCCGGCGGACTCGACGCAGAGGGTGACGACGTAGCCCGCGTGGCGGCGGATGTTCAGCACGGTGTCGTCCGTGAACAGCAGGTACTGTCCCTTGGCGCCGCTCAGCGTGCCCGCGACCGTGTCCGTGTGCTCGAGACGCACGCTGCGGGGCTTGCGTGGCCAGCGCCGCACGGGGTAGCGCAGCACGGTGACCTCGTCTGTCGTGCTCGCATAACGGCTGAGGTGAGCCGGCAGCAGCTCGACGGCCCGCGCCTTGCTGGCTGTCAGGTCGCTGTGCGCTACCTCGTTGCGGAGCATCGCGCGCCAATCGGTTCGCTCCGGGAAGTGGCGCTTCAGCGCGACCTCGATCTCGCCCGCGAGCCGCCGATAAGGCGTCTCGGCGAGCACGATTGCCGCCGAGGCCCCCTGGTCGATCCAACGGGTCAAGGCGTGGTTGCTGCGGGTGACGCCCACTTTGACGTGGCTCGACAGCGCCAAATAGACGCAGTGAGGCCGGTCATGGTGGACCCGCTCCCACTCGACGTCGCGGCCCTCGCCGAGGTGGCCACGGCAGAGCTCGGGACGGATGATGCACTCGGCATTCTCCGGGGAGGAGCGGAAGCAGGGAAAGCAGAAACCGTTGGCGAAAGACTTACGGGTCTCCCGGCCGCAAGCCACGCACAGAATACGGTGCTCGAAGCGAAAGCTCACTCGCCGCCCGAGCAGCTCGCCCAGGCACACGCTCTCGCCGTCGAGACGCAGCCGATAGGTGACCGGCGCGCCGCCCGCCACCGCCATCTTGCTGAGCGCACCGCAGCACCGCATCTCGGCTCGCGACCGCCGGGTGATGTGGTGTCAGACGCCGCGCGGCGCGACGTGCCCGCCGCAGCGCCGGTCCCCGGCCGCAGCGCGCGGCGTCCGACGGACCCGGGCGCTCAAGCGGGCGTGCCCGGCCCCAGCGCGCGCACGAGCGCGGCGATGTGGTCGACGCCGAGACCGCAGCAGCCGCCGAGGACCTGAACCCCATCGCGCCGCCAGCCCAGGGCGATGTCGGCGAACGAGCCGGGATCGAGCCGCTCGTCGAAATGCCACTCGGGCATGGTGAAGTAGCCGCTGTCCGGGTACGCCATGAGCACCCCCGGCCAAAGGGTCTTCAGTTCGGCGAGGGCGCGGGTAGTGAGGTGGGTGTGGCTGTGCATGACCCCAGCCGCCTCGGCGCCGGCCGCGAGGATCTCTCGCGCCGCCGCGGCGAAGGGGAGCTGCGGCCGCGAGAACGCGACGAGGGATCCGTCGGCGCCCGCGCGGCAGCTCAGGCCGACCCACACCGGCAGACCGGTCGCGCGCGCGGCCTCGATGGCCGGCAGAGCGAGGTCCGGGTCCGACATCATCTCCATGAGCAGCAGGTCGACGCCCGCGTCGGCAAGCAGGTCCGCCAGGTCGCGGTAGCCCGCCGCCAGCGTGCGGCGATCCGCAATAGCGCTCTCATCGCGGTAATCGTGACCGTGCACCATGGGCATCATGTGGGAGATGGATCCGGCCACGGCCACCGCGCGCTCTCCGGCGGCGTGCGCGCGTGCCTCCCGGGCGACCTCCACGGCGCGGCGGTTGATGGCCTCGAAGCGTTCGCCGAGACCCGCGTGCTCGAGCATGCTGCGATTCGACGCGTAGGTGTTGGTGGTGACCACGTCGGCACCGGCGCGGATGTAGTCCTCGTGAATCTGTCGCAGCAGGGTCGCGTCGGACAGCGTCGCCGCTGCCGACCACGCACCGTCGTGCATCGCCGCGCCGCGGCGCTGCAGCTCGGTCCCGGTGCCGCCGTCCAGAACCACGACGCCGCCGTGCGCCAGGCGTGCCCGAAGTGTATCCGCTGTTGCCGTCACAGTTCTGTTCTCCTTGTCGGTTCAGCGCCCTTCCTCGAGAAAGTCGGGCAGTTTCAACTCGTTCGTTTGCAGAACCATTCGTACGGCGGATTTCGGACTCATCGTATGGTCCCGGAGGGAACCCGGGTCGGGGTAGCGGCACACCTCAGTCTTCGAAGCCGAAGAATTCCTGCGACCGCACGCGGCGCATGACCTCTAGCGTTCCACGGAAGACCTTGAAGTTCTGCTCCGGGTTGCGCGTGTGGGCGGGCTCATCGGGGTATCGAACGCTTCGCAGCGGCGGCGCCGCGGTGCACACCGTTTAAGGTCACTGCCCGCCGAGTTGACCGTCGCCGGTCATTATCACGCCGCTCCGCGGGGCACGCAACGGCGCCCGCGTGGCGCCGCCGCTCGCCGAGTTGATCCTCATCAGGCCGGCGCCGGTCGCTCTGTGATGCACTGCCGGCAGCGAGGATGGCCGCGCATGAGAGAGACGCTGAGAGTGGTGGTTCTCGGAACCGGCCGCATGGGCGCCGGCATCGTCGCGCTGCTGCTGGAGAAGCCGGGCCTCGAGCTCGCCGGCGTCTTCGCGCGCCGGCGCGAACGTGGCGGTATGGACGTGGGGGAGGCCGTCGGCCTCGAGCGCCGCCTCGGCATGGCGGTGACGAACGACCTCGCGCGGCTCTGCCGCGAGGCCCGGCCGCACGTGGCCATCCAGGCGACGTGCTCACGGCTGGTCGACGCCGCCGACGAGATCCGCAGCCTCCTCGACCACGGCGCCAACGTGGTCTCCATCGCCGAGGAGATGGCTTTCCCGCGTCATCGCTCGCCCGAGATCGCCGCGGAGCTCGACGCCCGCGCCCTGGCCCGTGGCGTCTCGGTCCTCGGCACCGGCATCAACCCCGGCTTCGTGCTCGATACCCTGGTGGTGGCGCTGAGCGGCGTTTGCCAGCGGGTCGACGCCGTCCTCGCACGGCGCGTGAACGATCTGAGCCCCTACGGCCCGACGGTGCTGGCGAGCCAGGGCGTGGGCCTGAGCGCGCAGGAGTTCAGGCGCGCGGTCGCCGACGGCGTCGTCACCGGCCATCACGGCTTTCCCGAGTCGATGCAGATGATCGCGCACGCCCTGGGCTGGCGCCTCGATCGCATCGAGCAGCGCCGTGAGCCGATCCTGTCGAGCGTCGAGCGCGAGCTCGAGGGCGTCCGCGTCGCGCCGGGGTTCGCCGCGGGCTGCGCGCACACCGCCGTGGCCTACGTGGGCGAGCGCGCGGTCATCGAGCTCGTGCATCCCCAGCAGGTGCTGCCGCAGCTCGAAGGGGTAAAGACGGGTGACTTCATCGAGATATCCGGTCGTCCACCGCTGCGAATGAGCATCCGCCCGGAGATTCCCGGCGGCGTCGCCACCGCGGCGCTCGCGGTCAACGTATTGCCGGAGGTGGTGAACGCGGCGCCGGGTCTGAGGGTGATGACCGAGCTGCCGGCGGCGGCGGCGCTCATGGGCGACGTGCGCGAGCACCTGGGCAGGGTACGCGGGGGCCAGGCCGGTGGCTGAGCGGGCCGCAGCCGCCACCTGGGTCGAGATCCGACGTGTGCTGCTCGAGCCCCACGAGCGTGCGCCGCAGCTACCCGACGACACCCGGCGCGTGCCGCTCGAGCTGCGCGTGAAGGGTTTCCTCGTCGCAGCGGCACGTGTCGGCGGGCCCGCCGAGATCGTGACCCCCGCGGGGCGCCGCCTGCGCGGCACCCTGGCGGAGATCAACCCAGCCTATGCGCACGGCTTCGGCGCGCCGCTGGCGGAGCTCACCGCGATCGGCGCCGAGGTGCGACGGCTGTTGCGTGACAGAGACCGTGATGAAGGCTGACACCGGCTATGCCGCCGTCATGGCGCGGCGCGGCGAGATCGTGCGTCGCGCGGTGGGCATCGACTACGCGGCTTATGCCGACGGCCCGCTCGCGTTCGACTACGAGCGC
>JABAOH010012365.1_pt3 | contig 40690 bp, 36 predicted proteins | sample 7062181 | NCBI WGS metagenome assembly JABAOH01 (sample SAMN14538630, study PRJNA623070) | marine sediment metagenome | biome: marine biome [ENVO:00000428]; feature: marine pelagic biome [ENVO:01000023]; material: deep marine sediment [ENVO:00002113]; isolation source: pool of 5 deep marine... | reverse complement strand
ACGTGTGGCGCAGGAATATTCACCCGCTTCCCATCGACTACGCCTCTCGGCCTCGCCTTAGGGACCGGCTAACCCTGAGCTGATCGACATGGCTCAGGAAACCTTAGGCTTTCGGCGACGGGGGTTCTCACCCCGTTTCTCGCTACTCATTCCGGGATTCTCACTTCCGTGCGCTCCACGGAGGCTCCCGCTCCCCGCTTCGCCGCGCACGCAACGCTCCTCTACCACTCGAGGCACCCCGAAGGGTATCTCAAGTCCATAGCTTCGGCGGCTGGCTTGAGTCCCGACCATTTTCGGCGCAGGTACACTTGACTGGTGAGCTATTACGCACTCTTTAAAGGATGGCTGCTTCTAAGCCAACCTCCCAGCTGTCTCGGCACACCCACATCCTTTCTCACTTAGCCAGCACTCCGGGACCTTAGCTGATGGTCTGGGTTCTTTCCCTCTCGCGTACGGACATTATCACCCGCACCCTGTCTCCCTGGGTCCAACTACAGGCATTCGGAGTTTGGTTGGGGGTGGTAGCCTGTGAGGGCCCCTAGCCCATCCAGTGCTCTACCTCCCACAGTCATGCCCAGAGGCCGTACCTAAATACGTTTCGAGGAGAACCAGCTATCTCCGAGTTTGTTTGGCCTTTCACCCCTACCCACAGCTCATCCGAGCCGTTTTCAACCGACACCGGTGCGGACCTCCACGAGGTGTTACCCCCGCTTCATCCTGGCCATGGGTAGATCACTCGGCTTCGGGTCTGCCCCCCTGAACTCAATCGCCCTCTTCAGACTCGCTTTCGCTACGGCTCCAGGCCCCAGGCCCTTAACCTCGCCCAGAAGGACAACTCCCCGGATCATAATGCAAAAGGCACGCAGTCAGGGCCCCTAACCCCGAAGGATTAGAGCTTCGCCCCTCCTACCGCTTGTAGGCATGCAGTTTCAGGTTCTATTTCACCCCGCGTCAGCGGTACTTTTCACCTTTCCCTCACGGTACTGGTTCGCTATCGGTCACAGGTTGGTATTTAGCCTTGGAAGAAGGTCCTCCCAGATTCAACCGGGATTCCTCGTGTCCCGGCCTACTCAGGTACGACGCCACGCCCCAACTCCGACCTTTCGCCTACAGGGCTCTCACCTCCTACGGCTGAGTTTCCCAACTCGATTCGGCTAGATCAGTCGCCAGAGCGCCAGGGCCCGGAGTCCCCAACGGCACCGCCCTACAACCCCACGAAGGCAACGGCTCCGGCCTTACACCTCCACGGTTTGGGCTCCTCCCCTTTCGCTCGCCGCTACTCGGGAAATCGCGCTTGCTTTCTCTTCCTCCAGGTACTGAGATGTTTCAGTTCCCCAGGTTCGCCCCTCGCATAAGCGAGGTGACGGGGTTCACCCCCGCCAGGTTCCCCCATTCGGGTACCCCCGGATCAATGCCTGCTTGCAGCTCCCCGAGGCTTTTCGCAGCTTGCCACGCCCTTCTTCGCCCACCTGTGCCTAGGCATCCACTACACGCCCTTTTCGCTCGAAACCCTCTCTACTACGAGCTCGACCCGCAAACACTCCACTACGCGCCCGCAGGTCAAAACCTCTACGCTCGCTCACACCCGGCTACACTCACCCTTCTCGTCCTTCATTTGTCAAACAGCAGACGCGGCCCGCCACGAGCCGCGACACTCCGTATTATAAGGAGCTATCTAAAGTATTATTCGCCCTCAGGCCGGTCAAGTAAAGCGCGGACCTCTTCTCGGTCGATCGCTCGTCCCTCGGGCCCACCCTTGAGCAGTGCGAAGAGCAGCCGGTCACGCTCGTGTCGCGGCAGGCGCCGCAGCCAATCATCCTCGCCGGCCGGCGGCCACTGGAGCCAAACGGCGAGGACCCAGCAGAGGATGGCCAGAAAGGCGAGGGCCTGGGTGACAGGACGGCTGGGGACGTAGGCGGCCACCAGCCCCTTCAGCCCTTCGCCCAGAGGTCGGAGATCGATGATCGGGGTGTGCGGCAGCTCGGTCCGCACCCAAACGAAGGGCAGGACGGAATACTTGAGGGCTGCCAGGGCGAGGGAGACGAGGCCGAGGACCAACATCACCCGCGTCCGGTGAACGGCATAGCTGGCGTTCCAGGCGGCGTAGAGCAGCAGACCGACGACGACCCACTCGAGGACGCCCGGCGGTGGAAGCAGCAGCGAGACCAGCTGTGCCGTGGCCGCGGCCCCGTACACCAGTACGGCGATTCCCCAGGCGTCGCGCGGCCAGGAGAGCGCACCGGTTCCCAACAGCACATATAAGATGAGGAGAGCTGACAGCCCGTCGACGACCCCGAAAAGCTGGTACTCAACACCGGTCGCCGTGACTCTAAGGCCGGCGAAAAAGAAGGCCAGGATGAAAAGCGCGCTGACGCCAAAGGCGGCCCCAGGGGTCCAGTCCCGCGAACTGCGAGCGCTCATTCGGGACACCTGCCGGCGATCGGCCGCTCGAGTACCGCTTCCAGCTCCTCTATGTACTCGTTGATCTGAGCCCGGCGTCTGGTGGGCGCGATGCCGACAACGCACGTACCCACCCGTTCCGCCGACTCCAAGCTCTCGGGTCGCCGTCCTAGCCCGAAGCGGCCGCCGCGCCCCCGCGCTAGGTGCCTCCAGCCGAGCTCCAGATACGTGTCTGCCAGACCATCGTTGGCTGTCATCTCCTGCCGCGGCCCAGGTGCGCCCACGCTGGCCCGCGCGTAGGCCCGCAGGCTTCGCCTCAGCAGATCGTCGGCAAGGCTGTCTGCGCCGACCTCCAGCGCCCGGCCCGCCCGAGCGTAGAACCGCTCACCGTGCCTCAGGTTCGGCCCGAACGCTTGCGCATCCACGGCCAGCACCAGCCGGTCACCAAAATCTCTCGCGCTCTGAGGTTCCACGACGTAAGCCGCCGCCACCGCTAGGCTGAGAACCACGAGGCCCACGACGGCGGCCACACGCCGCCACAGCTCGCCGTCACCGAGCCGCCGTAAGGCTCCGACTCTCCAAGGCTGTTTCTCTTCCTCTGGCATCGATGTCGCCGTCCGTTGTCGCACCCGACCCAGCGCCGTGCAGTGATAGGCTATCGCCCACACTATCATATTACCCAAGCGACAGCGCGTCACCTACCAATCGTCAAATATCACGGGCATTCTCGAATAGTCATCAGGGGACCAGTGCAACAGGGGAGGTGGGGAAGCTGAAGTCCTTCTATACCTCCCCACCTCCCCTGTTGCACTGGTCCCCTGCTCGACATTCGAGAATTCCCAGCCAAAAAAAACCCCGGGAGGCCGTGTGCCAGGCTGGCGCCGACTCCCGCCAAGTCAGACGCTTCCAAAAGCTCAGGCACACAAGCCTACCCCGGGGCATCTATCGTGAGCCGGGGTCATTCAATCACAGCGCCCGCTGACCTCCCCCCTATGTCCTTGCCTATTGTTAAAAAAGCGGACTGACCTGCGATCGAACGACCACCGGCTCCATTCTTTCAAGCTCCAGTACTGCTCACACACATCGTCTCGATTGTCAAAGCCAGGCGCCCTTCCCTGCGATCAGCGTCCCGCCCGGCCGGCAGATCCTAAGGGCAAGGCATGTGCCTAACAGGCTCGAACTGCATAACAGCATGTACTACAAAGGATTGCCTGGGCCAGATCCCCTAAAACTCCACCTCCCGCGGCCCCCCTATTCGGTCAGCTTGACCTCGCCCCCAAGGACATTTTGACCGAAACCCCTTGTCAGCGAGCAGCCTGCGGCTTAACTTTCCGTCACTCCCCTCGTCCCCTCCCGATGCACTTTCGAATGGAGCACCGTTCTCTCATAGGCACGGATTCAGGGACAGCACAGCTACTGCGCCGTATCGGCGATCTGGTCATGGGGTCGGCCAAGTGTGATTTGTCTGACACTTTGGTCGCCTGTGCCGAGGACCTCGGCGTTAGATCCGCCCTCTGGCTTAAGGCCGAAGGGGTGACCGAGCTGCTGTGTGCCCACCCAACCGAGGGGCTGGAGCCTGAGGGGCTGGGGGAGCGGCCGGCGGAGTGGGCCGATTCGCTGACGGAGCCGCTGCTGGTCCGGGACGAGCTGAAGGCGGGGGCCAGCCTCTGGCGGGGCAGCCGTTCGCAGCTGATCTGGCCGCTGGACCTCGAGGGTGGGGAGCGAGCGATCTGGGTGGTGGAGTCGGAGGCGGTGGAGCCAGCGGATGTGGCGGCGCTGGCGCCGCTGCTGCGGGTAGCGCTGACGCTGATGCGAGCCCGGCAACTACAGGCCGACCACGAGGTTCAGCTACGTGACCTGCGCTCGGCCCAGGAGTTGATGGGCCATATCGTCGACTCGCTTCCTGTCGGTCTGTATGTGGTCGACAAGGACTATCGGATCGTAGCATGGAACCGCAAGCGCGAAACGGGCACACAGGGTGTTGCGCGCGAGGACGCGATCGGCAAAACGGTGTTCGAGGTTTTGTATCGGCAGCCGAAGGAGCGACTGAGCGAGGAACTGCAAGAGGTATTCGCGACGGACGAGATCCGGCGGTACGAGGTGGAGTCGAGCGCGTCGGGTGAGCGTCGCTTTTTCCGGCTGACGAAGGTGCCGATGCATGTCTCGGGCACCGATGAGGTCACGCACGTGATAACGGTCGGCGAAGACGTGACGGAGCAGAAGCGGATAAGCGAGCGGATCTCGCACGCCGAGAAGCTGGCGGCGCTGGGACAGATGGCGGCGGGTGTCATGCACGAGATTAACAACCCGCTGGCTACGATCGCGGCGTGCGTTGAGGCAGTCCGCGAGTTCGCGGAGGACCAGTCGGAACACGCCGAATTTCTCTCGATGATCGACACCGAGGTGGACCGCTGCAAGCGGATCGCCCGTGATCTGCTTGCCTTCAGCCGACCGCCTCCCAGCGAGAAGGGTCCGGTCGACGTTCAGGACACAGTGGAAGAAACCCTGAAGCTCCTCATGCACCACGACCGCTTCAAGAAGATCCGCGTCCAGCGCGAATATGTGTACGACCTGCCGTTGGTCTGGGCGAACTCGGAGCGGCTGGTCCAGGTATTCGTGGCGTTGGCGCTGAACTCGTTGGACGCGATGGAAGACGACGGCGAGCTGAGGGTACGGACCGAGGTCCTGGACGAGGCGGGCAGAGAAGAAGTCGGGATCTCTTTCATCGACACGGGCTGTGGCATACCGGAGTTGGAGATCCCGAAGATCTTCGAGCCCTTCTACACCTCGAAGATACCCGGCAAAGGGACGGGGCTCGGGCTCTCGATCTGCTACGGGATCATCCAGGAGCACGGTGGCCGTATCGAAGTCGATTCGACGATCGGTGCCGGCAGCAATTTCAGAGTCGTTCTCCCGTCGTATCGCGGGGAGATCTCGGACGAAGAAAAATCGTAATCGGGGGGATAGAAAGTGGCTGAAACGTCGATCCGGATTCTCCTAGCGGAGGACGAACGCAACCTCTCGCGGATCCTCGAGACCCAGCTCCGCAAGAAGGGATTCGAGGTCGAGGTGGCCTACGACGGCCGTCAGGCGGTGGAGTTGCTGAAGGACAGCGAGTTCGATGTTGCGCTGGTGGACCTCGTGATGCCCGAACTGGACGGGATCGGGGTGCTACGGGAAGCGGTAGAGCTCGACGCGCCACCCGAGGTCGTGATCGTTACAGGTAACGGCACAGTCGAGACGGCGATCGCGGCGATGAAGCTGGGGGCTTACGACTACGTGACGAAACCTTGTCGCGTGGCTGAACTCGAGATGCTCGTGCGACGTGCCTTCGAGAAACGACAGTTGGCGGTCGAGAACGTACGACTACAGACGCGGCTGTCGAGACATGAGGAGTTCCCGGAGATCGTCACGGCCAGCGCCGCCATGGAAGAGGTCCTCGAGCTGGCCCGCAAGGTCGCCGCGTCTGACAGCGCGGTGCTGATCTGCGGGGAAAGCGGGACCGGGAAGGAGCTGATCGCGCGGGCGATACACCGGCTGTCACCGCGCGCCGACGGCCCGCTGACCGACATCAACTGCGCCGCCATCCCGGAGAACCTGCTCGAGTCGGAGCTGTTCGGCCACGAGCGGGGCGCCTTCACCGGCGCCATGACGCGTAAGCTGGGGCTGTTCGAGCTGGCTGACGGCGGCACGCTGTTCATGGATGAGATCGCCGAGTTGGCACCGCGCCTTCAGTCTAAGCTATTGCGGGCATTGGAGATGGGCGAGTTCTTCCGCGTCGGCGGCACCCAGAAGGTGGGCACCGACATCCGGCTGCTGGCGGCGACCAACCGCGAGCTCGACATCGAGGTGGCGGAGGGCAACTTCCGGGACGACCTCTATTATAGGATCAACACGCTGACCGTATTCATCCCGCCGCTACGCGAACGCCTTGACGACATTCCAGTCCTGGCGCGGCATTTCCTCAAGAAGCAGCTCACCGCGAACCCGCCGGAGCTTACCGACGAGGCCCTCGATGCACTGGTCTCCTACGGGTGGCCGGGCAACGTTCGCGAGTTGCGGAATATCATGGAGCGCCTGGCGATCTTGCGCGCCGGCCAAGATATCCGGCCCCAGGACCTGCCGCGCGACCTGTCTCAGAGTCGTCGCGGCGACGGCGGCGGTCAGTTGGTCGGGCAAGATGTATCGCTGGAGGACCTGGAACGAGCCCACATCGAGGCCGTGCTCAGGAAAGAGAACTGGCACCAGGGGCGGGCGGCGGACACGCTGGGGATCTCGGCGAAGACGCTGTACCGGAAGATCAGGACATATGGGCTGGAGCGGCCGGACTAGGCCGGTGACCAGTAACCGGCCACCGGCTACCGTTCAGTCGCTTCCTCACTCAGCACCGACACCTCGTTGTCCAGGACCTGCACGAAGCCGCCCGATACGCGGAGGCGTCGCGTCCCTTGCTCGGTGACGATGCGGAGCGTGCCCTCGCCGAGCAGCGCCATGAGCGGCGCGTGATCACGGAGGATACCGATCTCGCCGTCGAAGGCGGGAACGACGAGGAACTTGACCGGGCCCTCGAAGACGTTGCGCTCCGGTGTTATCACCGAGAGGTTGAACGGCCGGCCGCTTCCGGGAACCGCCACGTCAGTTACCCATCTTCTTGGCTTTGTCGACTACCTCGTTGATATCGCCGACCATGTAAAACGCCTGCTCGGGGAGCTCGTCGAACTCGCCGTTCACCACCCGCTCGAACGACTCGACCGTATCCTCGCGCCTCACGTAGCGGCCCTGGGTGCCGGTGAACTGCTCGGCGACGAAGAACGGCTGTGAGAGGAAGCGCTCGATCCGGCGTGCTCGGTTCACTATCAGCTTGTCTTCCTCTGACAGCTCGTCCATGCCGAGGATCGCGATGATATCCTGCAGGTCTTTGTAGCGCTGGAGGATCTCCTGCACACGCGTAGCTACGGTGTAATGACGCTCGCCCACGTACTGCGGGTCGAGGATGCGGCTGGTGGAGTCGAGCGGGTCGACGGCCGGGTAGATGCCCAGCTCGACGATCCGGCGCGAGAGCACGGTCGTCGCATCGAGGTGCGCGAACGTCGTGGCCGGACCCGGGTCGGTCAGGTCGTCGGCGGGCACATAGATCGCCTGCACCGAGGTGATGGAGCCTTTCCGCGTCGAGGTAATCCGCTCCATCAGCTCACCGACGTCGGTGCCGAGGGTCGGCTGGTAACCCACCGCCGAAGGCATGCGGCCGAGCAGCGCCGACACCTCGTTACCGGCCTGGACGAAGCGGTAGATGTTGTCGATGAAGACGAGCACGTCCTGGCCTTCCACGTCGCGGTAGTACTCGGCGACGGTGAGGCCGGTCAAGCCGACACGGAAGCGGGCGCCCGGCGGCTCGTTCATCTGACCGTAGATGAGCGCCGCACTGCTCTTGTCCGGGTCGCCGGGCGTGATCACGCCGGCCTCGGTCATCTCGAGCCACAGGTCGTTGCCCTCACGGGTTCGCTCACCGACACCGCAGAACACCGAACGGCCGCCGTGCTCGGTGGCGATGTTGTGAATGAGCTCCATGATAACGACCGTCTTGCCGACGCCGGCACCCCCGAAGAGGCCCGTCTTACCACCCTGCAGATACGGTGCGATGAGATCGACGACCTTGATGCCGGTCTCGAAGATCTCGCTGGTCGGAACGAGGTTCTCCAACTCGACCGGCGGCCGATGGATCGGCCAGCGTTCCTCGGCGTGCACCGGCCCCTGCTCGTCTACGGGCTCACCCATCACGTTGATGATCCGGCCCAGCACCGAGTGACCGACGGGCGTCGTGATGGGGCCACCGGTATCGATGACCTTCATGCCGCGGACGATGCCGTCGGTGATATCCATCGCTACGGTGCGGACCTGGCTCCGCCCCAGGTGCTGCTGGACCTCGCAGACGACGTCGATCGGCGTTTCGCCGTCACCCTTTACCCGTACCGCGGTGTATATCTCCGGCAGCTTCTCGGGCTCGAACTCGACGTCGACGACCGGTCCGATGACCTGTACAACCTTGCCTATGTTGTCAGCCATTGTCGCTCGCTTCGTTTCTTCTATTAGCCTCTTAACGCCTCGACGCCACCGGTGATCTCTGTGAGTTCCTGGGTGATCTGCGCCTGGCGCGCCTTGTTGTACTGAAGGGTCAGCGTCTTGATTAGTTCGTCGGCGTTGTCGGTCGCGTTCTTCATCGCCGTCATTCGCGCCCCCTGCTCGGCCGCTGCCGATTCGACCAACGCGCGGTAGACGGCGTTGCGGACGTACAGCGGTAGCACGGTCGTAAGGATCTCCTCGGCGGACGGCTCGAACAAATAGTTGTAGGCACGCGCACCTCGCCCGTCGTCGGGTGGACTGACCGGGAGCACACGTATCCGGGTCGGCGGTGTTGAAAGCGCGTTCTTGAAATGCGCGTAAATGACATCGATCGCATCGAGCTCGCCCGACTCGAAGCGCGGGATGAGTTGATCGATGATCGAGCGTGCATCATCCATGCTCGGCCGATCCGTGATGTCCTGTCTCCTTGATGCCATTGGCTCACGCCGGAACTCGAAGAAGTTGATCCCCTTTCTTCCGATGACGTGAAACTCGACATCGACGCCGTCATCACGGAGCTCGCTGAGTACGCCGCGCGCCTTGCGAATCAGGTTGACGTTGAAGCCGCCGGCTAATCCGCGATTGCTCGTAATCAAGATCAGGGCCGAGCTGCGCACTCGCTCCGGCTGCCTGAGGATCGGGTACCTTTCGGCCAGTTCGGGCGCGAAGAGGCCCGAGATGACCTCTGCTAGCTTAGCAGCATAGGGGCGTGCCGCACGCACGCGATCCTGTGCGCGCCGCAACTTCGACGCCGCGACCATCTCCATGGTGTGCGTGATCTGGCGAGTGCTCTGGATCGAGCGGATCCGCCGCCGGATGTCACGTGTCTTCGACATGCGCTCCTACTCGGTGGCAGCCGCGGGCTCCGCCGGCTGAGCGGCGGCAGGCTTCGCCGTCTCGCGACGCTTGCCGGCGAAGAACCCCTCCTTGAACTCTTCGATCGCCTTCTTCAACCGCTCCTCGGATTCTTCCGATATCTGGCCCTCGGCGCGGATCGCCTTACCCACGTCAGCGTGGCTGGCCTTCATGAAGTTGTGGAAATCGGCCTCCCACTCCTTGATGTCGGCTACCTCGACGTCGTCGAGGTAGCCGTTGGCGCCGGCATAGATGATCATCACCTGATGCTCGACCGGCAGCGGTTGGTACTGACCCTGCTTCAACACCTCGACCATCCGCTCGCCGCGGCCGAGCTGCCTCTGGGTAGCGGCGTCGAGCTCGGCGGCGAACTGGGCGAACGCCTCGAGCTCCCGGTACTGGGCCAGGTCGAGACGCAGGCGGCCCGCCACCTGGCGCATCGCCTTGAGCTGAGCCGAGCCGCCGACCCGCGACACCGAAATCCCCACGTTCATCGCGGGTCGCACGCCAGCATAGAAGAGGTCGTTCTCCAGGTAGATCTGACCGTCGGTAATCGAGATGACGTTGGTCGGGATGTAGGCGGCGACGTCGCCCGCCTGTGTCTCGATGATAGGCAACGCCGTAAGCGAACCGCCTGTCTTCTCGATCTCCGCGTGGCCCTGAATGATCTCCTCGTCCTCGGTGATCTTGGCGGCGCGCTCCAACAGTCGGGAGTGGTTGTAGAAGATGTCACCGGGGTAGGCCTCACGACCGGGGGGGCGCCGCAGCACGAGCGACAGCTGGCGGTAGGCCTGGGCCTGCTTGGAGAGGTCGTCGTAGACGCAGAGCGTGTGGCGGCCCTCCTTGTACATGAAGTACTCGGCCATCGTGCAGCCGCAGTAAGGCGCAACGAACTGCAGCGTCGCCGGGTCGCTGGCGTTCGCCGCGACGACGATGCTGTGCTCCATCGCGCCCTCGCGCTCCAACCGGTCGATCAGTGCGGCGATCGTCGACGCCTTCTGGCCGATACCGACGTAGACGCAGATGACGTCGCCGCCCTTCTGGTTGATGATCGTATCGACGGCGATGGCCGTCTTGCCAGTGCTGCGGTCGCCGATGATCAGCTCGCGCTGGCCACGCCCGATGGGCGTCATCGAGTCGATCGCCTTGAGGCCCGTTTGCAGCGGCTCTTTCACCGGGCGGCGGTAAACGATGCCCGGCGCTTTGCGCTCCACCCGCATCCGCTGCTTGCAGTCGATGGCTCCCCTGCCGTCCAGAGGCTCGCCCAGCGGGTTGACTACCCGGCCGATGAGCTCGGGACCCACGGGGATGGAGAGCACCTGTCCGGTCCGCCGAACGGGGTCCCCCTCTTTCAGGTGGAGGTAATCGCCGAGGACGATGGCACCGATGTTGTCCTCTTCGAGGTTCGCCGCCAGGGCGGTGACGGTATCACCAGTCTCACTCGACTCGATCTCGAGCATCTCGTTGTACATAGCGGAGCCGAGGCCCCAGATGCGTGCCACGCCATCGCTGACCTGGAGGACCTCACCGATCTGCTCGGCGTGAAGCTCCTCCTCGTAGCGCTCGATCTGCCTTACCAGCGCCTTCTTGATCTCGCTGGCGCTGAGCTGCGTTCCCGTCTTAGCCATAGATTCCGATCTCTGGTTCTAAAGCGCGCCCCGCTCTCGTCGTGCCGACGATGAGCGCCGCGCGCCGTTCAGCCGGTCTCCGGCCTCAGGAGGCTGCGCCGCAGACCCTGAAGCCGGTGCCGTATGGAGCCATCCATAATGCGATCTCCCACCCTCACGACGACCCCGCCGATGACTCGTGGGTCTGCCCTGAAGCGCGGGAGCACTTCCACCCCGAACAACGTATCCAGCTGCTTCTTGATGTTGGCCCTGGCCTTGGCGTCGGGCTCCGCCGCCATTGTCACGTCCACCTGCAGTCGGCCGAGCTGCTGATCGACCAGCTTGTCGAATTCGGCAGCGATCTCCGGCAGCACACGCTGACGGCGTTTGTCGACTACGACTAGCAGGAACCGCAGAAGCCGCTCGGGGATCTCCCCCTCGAAGACCTCGCGCAGGACCTGCTTCTTGTCCCGTGGCTCGACGCGTGGGGTCTCGAGGAAGAAGCGAAAATCGGCCTCCGATTCGATCAGCTGCACGATCTGCCGCAACTCCGCCGCGTAGAGTTCCAGGGCTTCGTCTGTTTGGGCGAGCTCGAGTAGCGCTTCCGCGTAGCTACGTGCGACCGTGGTCTCCTGCATCAGCCGGCCTCGCCGCCTTTCTCTTCGGCCACCAAGCCTTCCAAGTACTCCTCCACGATCCGCCGGTTCTCCTCCGAATCCAACTCCTTGCGCAGCACGCGACCGGCTGCCGAGATGGAGAGGTCGACCGCCTCGCGCCGCAGCGCGTCCAACGCCTGATCCCGCTCGCGCTCGATGTCTTCGCGCGCGCTGGCAACGATCTGATCCTTCTGGTCGCGGGCCGCATCGAGCATCTCGGCGCGAGCCGCTTCCGCCGCTTTGCGGGTATCGGCCAAGATGTTCTGCGCCTGGTCACGCGACTCATCGAGGATCTTCCGGTGCTCATCGACCAGACTAGCCGCCTCCTCCCGGTCACGGGCCGCCCGATCAAGCGTCTCTTGAATCCGCTTCTCGCGAGATTCCAGGGCGCCGAGGATCGGGCCCCAGGCCCACTTCCGGAGGACGAAGAGGAGCAGGAGGAAGATCAGCCAGGTCCAGAACATCAGGCCCGGCCAGTTGATGTCGAACAGGCCGCCACCGCTGCCCCCGTGCTCTTCCTGTGCCAGCAGCGGGATCGCCGTGACGAGAGAAAGAGCCAGCGCGGCTGCGAAGGCATACAGATGTCTGGCTAGCGACGCTGGGCGGCGCCGATTCTTCGACCGCTTAGACATAAGAGAAACTCATCCGAGCTGGGTTTACCCTTTGAGCAGCGCGATCACCAGCGCGAACAGGCAGACGCCTTCGATCAGCGCCGCCGTGATGATCATCGCCGTCTGGATGCTGCCGGCGGCATCCGGCTGCCGAGCGATGCTCTCGGTCGCCGAGCCACCGATCCGGCCGATGCCGAGTCCGGCACCGATCACGGCGAGGCCGGCCCCGATCGTCGCCCCCATGGTGCCATAGAGCCTCAGTGCCGACTCTGCCTCTATGCCGGGCGTAACCGCCTGAAGTGCACCGAAGATTGTCTCGATCATTTCCCCCTCCTATGAGGAGCTGTGGTTCCGAAGAACACCCGATCTCCCTAATGCGGGTGTCTCACCAACCCAATGAACACCGACGTGAGCATCGCGAAGATATACGCCTGCAAGAACGCGATGAATATTTCCATCAGCATGATCGCCACGGCCATCAGCACCGGCGCCGGCCAGATCAGGTACTTGATGGCCCCCTCGGCCGCGCCCGCCATGAAGATCAGCCCGACGAGCGACAAGATGACGAGGTGTCCAGCCGTCATGTTGGCGAACAGTCGAATGGCCAACGCGAATATCCGCGCCAGCTTGGCGACCAACTCGACCGGCGTCATGACGACCGCCATGATAATGCTCCAGAACCAGTTGAGGCCCTTCGGTATGTAGACGATCGTCCCCAGGTAGGCCTTGGGCCCAATGTGCAGAAAGCCGCCAACCTCTATGGCGACGAGCGCCAGGATAGCCAGCGCCGCCGTAACGCCGATATTGCCTGTCGCGCTGGCTCCGAAGGGCACGAGACCGAGCACGTTCATGTAGAGGATGAAGAAGAAGAGGGTGAGGATGAACGGAACGTACCGCTCACCGCCCTTCCCGATGTTGCGCATCGCGACCTCATCCCGCAGGTAGATCACGAACGCCTCGATCACGTTGGCCAGGCCCTTGGGAGCCCGCTCGGCGCCCTTCCCATGGGTCTTGCGTGCAACCCATATCATCGTGACCGCGCACAGCAAAGCTGCGACCATCAGATAGACCACGTGTTTGGTGGGCGATAAATCGATGGCGAACGAACCGATGTGCAGCGGCGGCCAATGCGGCAGCGCTATCTCGCGATTGATGAACGGAATGAGCAAGTGACTGGCATCGGACACCTCGACCATCATGTGCTCGTTCCAGATCCCGGCGATGTCCTGCTCAGCGGCCTGCGTCGCCCCTTCTGCCGCGGCGCCGTGAGTCTGCGCGATGATCCACCACAGCCGCCCAGCGATCCCGATCATCGGACTCCCAGGTTGTAGCGGAAAACGACAGGCTCGAGCAGCAGGAGGCCGAAGATCGCGATCACCAGCGAGATGAGCGTGGGCTCGGCCGGAAACCCGAGGGTCCCACCCAGCGTCAGCCAGGCGAGCAGCCCTACGACCAGCAGTCTGAGGAACGTGCCGGCCGTCCAGCCGGCGAAGACCAACTGGGCACGGCGATGGGTGGCGGCGATCAGGATGGCGAAGGCCGCCGCCTGCACCAGCCAAGCCGCGGCCAGGCCCGCCCAGACACCGTAGCGGGCGGGTGGCTCAAACTGTAATCCGATCAGCAAAGCGGAGAGGCCAACGACTAGCGCGGACGTCCCCGCGTAGATTATCCACCTCTTCACTGCGGACCCGGAGCCTTTCGAGTGGCTACTTAGCCCTCGTCGTTATCGCGTTCCCCTGCACGACTTTCCTGCTGAATATCGAGGGCCTGGCGAACTACGAAGTAGAAGCCAGCGGCACCGCCCACGAACACGCCGATTACGGTGAAGATCGGCGAGGCGTCGAGCCAGCCGTCGAGCAACCATCCGAGGCCGACGAAGAGGCCGACCGCGAAGGCGAAGCCCCAACCGAGGCCGAGATATGCGCCGATCCTGCGACGGTCCTCCTCCGGCACCCGCACCTCAGCCTCTCTGTAAGGCTCTCTAATAGAGGTAGACGACTGCTCAACGCGGCCGGAAGATACGCTCTGGCGAGTATTATATCAAGCCACCCTTGACGCCCCGTTTTGCCGCTATCTACCTTAGTTTGTGGATGTTGACAGATCCCCGACCGACGGGCTGTGGCAAGCCTACCCGAGCCGGCGAGCCGGCGCGTTTGGTGCGCTCGCCGCCCACCTCCCGGTATCCAGCCTGTGAGCCCAACGACCGCCGGACTTAGGGTGCGCCCTGTACTGAATCTTCGGGGGTCGCTGACGTGACGAGAGACGAGACGGCTGCATCCCCGGCGGGCACAGACGAGCCGGGATCGTTGGGCGGCGACCGGTTGGCCGACCGGGATGTCGAGCTACTCGAGAGCCTGGCGGACGCACGGCGGCGGGTCGAATTCGAAGTCGCCAAGCAGGTCGTCGGCCAGAAGGAGATTATCGCGGGTCTGCTGATCACCATTCTGGCCGGCGGTCACGCGTTGCTGGTCGGTGTCCCGGGGCTGGCGAAGACGTTGCTGGTCTCGAGCCTCGCCCAATCGCTGCGCCTGCAATTCAGTCGCATCCAGTTCACGCCCGACCTCATGCCGTCAGACATTACGGGGACGGAGATCATAGAGGAGACCGTCTCGACCGGACGCCGCACGTTCCGCTTCGTCCGGGGGCCGATCTTCGCCAACGTCGTCCTCGCCGACGAGATCAACCGGACGCCGCCCAAGACCCAGGCCGCCCTGCTGCAGGCGATGCAGGAGATGGAGGTCACGGCGGGGAGCGAAACGTACCCGCTGGAACGGCCGTTTTTCGTCCTAGCGACACAGAACCCGATCGAGCAGGAGGGGACATACCCGCTTCCGGAGGCGCAACTCGATCGGTTCATGCTCGAGGCGCGGATCACGTACCCGTCGCCGGCAGAGGAAGAGGAAGTGGCGGGCCGCACGACGACGGATCTGATGGAGGAGGTCGAGCCGGTCCTTTCGGCGGCAGAGATTCTGGAATTCCAGGGTCTGGTTCGGCGTGTGCCCGTGCCGCCCAGCCTGATCCGATTGGCGGTCCGCCTCTGTCGAGCCAGCCGACCGGAAGCCGAGGAGGCGCCGGACTTCATCCGCCGCTGGGTGAACTGGGGGGTCGGCCCACGCGGCACCCAGCACTTGGTGTTGGCGGCCAAGGCGCGTGCAGCGCTGGACGGTCGCGCGATACCCGACTACGAGGACGTGCAGGGGGTGGCGTTGCCGGTGCTCCGTCACCGTGTCGTCACCAACTTCGAGGCGGAAGCGGATGGGCAAACGGCCGAAGGCATCATCGCGCAGCTGCTGGACCTGAGCGAGGAGTGGACATAGGCGATGCCTACCACGACGACCCCGGAAGAACCTCCAAGTAGACAGCACAGCCCGAATCTGAAAGGCCTGCGGCGGAGGGTCGCGCGATGAGCGGCGCGATCGGCCTCCTGTTGCTGGCTGTACTTCTCGTCGCGACGGCCTCTGCGGTCGAGGTGATACTGTTCGGGCTTCCCTTCGCTCGTGTGAACGAGCTGGAAGCCGAGGACACCAGCGGCGCCCGGGCCCTGGCGGCACTGCGTGCCCGGCCCGCCGGACTGCTCGCGACGACTTGGCTAGTGCGAGTGGCCGGCGCCGCGATCGGTGCCCTTGCCGCCTGGGACGCCGCCCGCCTGCTGGCGGATACGTTGATGGCAGGATTGGCCGGCGTCGTAGTGGCGATCGTGCTGGTCGTGCTCGCCGAATTCGCCGGTAAGAGCGTTGCACAGCGAGCCGACGAGCGCGCCGCCCTGCGGACGGCACGCCCGATCCGTTTGGTCTCGCTGGGCCTGCTGCCAGTGACCTGGCCGGCCGAGGCGATCGTCGGTGTACTGGCGCCGAAATTCACGGAGATCTTACCTGGCATCTCCGACCGTGAAATCCGGGACCTGGTCAGCCCCGGCAACGGTGAAGCAGTCATCGAAGAACACGAGCGGCGCTTGATCGAGCGGGCATTTCAGCTCGATCAGACGACCGCCTACGACATCATGACCCCGCGGGTCGACATGTTCGCCTGGCCGGATACGCGGACTCTGTCAGAGATCGCGCCTGACCTGCGCAGCGCCCGCTACAGCCGTGTGCCCCTCTACAGTGAGAGCATCGACCGCATCACCGGCGTACTACATCTGCGCGACGCGTACATGGCCTTGATCTCGGGGCAGCGCGACGTTGAGTTACGGGCGCTGGCGCGGGAGCCCTTCTTCGTGCCCGGCTCCGTGACGCTGGACAAGCTGCTGCTCGACTTCCAGACGCGCCGCATTCACCTGGGTATCGTGATCGACGAGTACGGCGGCGTCGACGGTCTCATCGCTCTGGAGGACATCCTCGAGGAGCTGGTGGGCGAGATCGTCGATGAGAGCGACGTGGCGGAGGAGCCCATCGTGCGGCTCAGCCGCAACGAGATCCTGGTCGACGGTAGCGCCGATCTACGAGAGATCAACCACTTCTTCAACACTTCCTTCCCACAGCTCGAGCACCGCTCGCTGAACGGGTACCTGCTGGAGGTGTTCGGGCAGGTTCCGGAGCCGGGCGAGCGGATCAGCCGCGAAGGCGTGGTCATCGAGGTCACCGCCGCTACCGACACCCAGGTACTGCGGGCCCGGATCAGGCGGGGGAGTTAGGGATTCGGGGATTCCGGGATTCGGAAGTTCCGGATTCGGGATTTGAAGGATCCGCTGATTTAGGAATCTCGGATCCCTAGTTCTCGAATCCCCAATTCCCGCATTCCCATTCCCGAATCCTGGGATCCCCGAATCCCCGAATCCCGGAATCTAGAGTCCCAGAATGTTCGTCGCGTACCAGCCGACCATGGCGTCGCCCCAAAGCAGGACGACGGCGGCACCCACGGCCAGGAAGACGCCGAATGGGACCAGCTTACCGGTCTTCAGACCGATGGGTCCGAAGATCACGGCACCAACGAGGGAGCCGACGAAGATCGTCAGCAGCGCGTAGAGCGGCCCGAGGAACGCGCCCACCATCGCCATCATCTTTATGTCGCCGCCGCCCAGGGCCGGCTTCTTGAACGCCCACTCTCCGACCACCGCAACACCATACATAAGGCCGAAGGAGAGAGCGGCACCGATGAAGGACATCAGCGGTGATGGGCTGCCGGGCGCGAAAGACAGGGCGAGCCCGAGCGCCAAACCGCCGAGGCTAAACTCATCGGGAATGATGTACTCGCGAGCGTCCGTGACGGCGATCCCGAGCAGCAGGGTGCAGAAGATGGCCGCCGACAGCGCCTGCCAGTTGAGTCCGAAATAGAGATAGGCGCCCACCCAGATCGCACCGGTCGCCAGCTCGACCAGCGGATATTGGACCGAGATCGGCACCTTGCAGCTCAGACAGCGTCCGCGCAACGCCAGCCAGCTGAGGACGGGGACGTTTTCGTACCAGGTGATCTGGCGCCCGCACGACATACAGCGAGACCGCGGCTTGAACAGCGACTCGCTCTTGGGCAGCCGCAGGATACACACATTGAGGAACGAGCCGAAGGAGAGCCCGATGAGCGCGGCGTAGGCCAGTATGAACGGCTCAGACATTCAGCGCCCTCACGTTGAGTAAACCTCGGTTCAGGTTGCCGGCCCGGCGAGCAGCCGGTCGAGGATGAGCGCGCCGGCGATCGCTACGTTGAGAGAATCCATGCCGCCGGGCAATGGCACAGCGACCAGCCGGTCAGAGTCGCGCCGTACTTCCGGCGAGAGGCCGGAGGGTTCATTACCCACAACCAGGGCGAAACGGTCCGGCGGATCTCCGATGCGTCCCACCGGATCGCCGGACGAGTCGGCGCAAAGAATGGTGAACTCGCGCTCGCGCAGCCAGGCTACGACCTCGGGCCAGCTCTCCTGCGAGACCGGCAGCCGGAATAGCGAGCCCGCCGAAGCGCGCGCCGCCTTCGGGTTCCAGGGATCGACCGTCCCCGGCAATGCCACGGCCCAGACCACGCCCAGCGCCTGTGCGGCACGCAGCAGCGTGCCCAGGTTACCCGGATCCGCTACGCGGTCGAAGACGAGAAGCGCGGCCCGGGAGGGCGGTTGGAACTCCGCTAGCCGGCGGAGCGGCCGGCGCGCGACGGCGAGCACGCCCTGGGGCGTTTCCGTGTCGGCCAGATCTCTGAGCTCGCTGTCCGACACCTCCGCCCGCTTCCAGCCCTTTTGTTCGACTGCCTCGAGCAGCTGCCGACCGCGCGGCGTCTCGGAAAGCCCCGGCGCCGTGACTGCGAACTCGACCTCCCAGTCGGCGGATAACAGCTCCTCGACGAGCCGCACCCCTTCCACGAGAAACGCGAGTTCTTGTTCACGTCGCTTGCGCGACTTCAGCTTGCGGATCAGCTTCGCTTGGCTTCTAGATATCATAGCAGCCGGATTCTGCGCGCCTGGCTTCGGGCCAATGGGCAGATGGGCGCGCACCGACAAAGTGGTCCACGGAGGGATCAGACGGAAGGGAGCCCCATGACAGCGCGCCATGTAGCACTCACGATCGCCGGCAGCGACAGCGGCGGCGGCGCCGGCATCCAAGCCGACCTCAAGACGTTCCACGCGTTTGGAGTGTTCGGCACCTCCGCGATAACGGCGATCACGGCACAGAACACCGTCGGTGTCCGGTCGATACAAAAGATCGGACCCGAAGTCGTGGCGGATCAGATTCGCGCCGTGGCCGAGGACCTCAAACCGGCGGCGGTGAAGACCGGGATGCTAGCGGACGCGCCGATCATCGAGGCCGTTGCCGACGCGATACGGGAGACCACGCTCGAGCACCTGGTCGTCGACCCGGTTATGGTGGCGAAGAGCGGTGACCGTCTGCTCGAGGAGGACGCGGTCAACGCCCTGGCGACGCAGCTGCTGCCGCTATCAGAGGTCCTCACGCCCAACCTTCCGGAGGCAGCGATTCTCGCGGGGCGCCGGGTGGAGACGGCAGACGACATGCGGGCGGCGGCGGAGATGCTGGCCGAGCGCGGAGCGCAGTCGGTGCTGGTCAAGGGCGGGCATCTATCGGGCGACGTGTTGATCGACCTCTTCTTCGACGGAACGGATTGGCACGAATGGCAGGAGGCCCGACGGAAAACCCGGCACACCCACGGCACCGGCTGTACGCTCTCCGCAGCCATCTGTGCCGGCCTGGCCCTCGGCTGGCCCCGCGCCGAGGCGGTCCGGAGAGCACGGCTCTACACGCAGCGAGCCATCGAGACGGCGCCGGGGCTGGGAGAAGGGCACGGCCCGCTGAACCACTGGGTGGCGGGATTCGGGGAGTGAGGGAGTCGGGGATTCGGGGAGTCGGGAAGTGGGGAGTCAGGATTGGGAATCCGAGGCATCCGTGGAATCCGGCTATCGGGGGCTGGGGAATAATCCCCGATTCCACGGACTCCACGGATTCCACGGATTCGCAATTCGCCGGTTCCCGGATTCAGTAATCCCCAACTCCCGTATTCCAAATCCCCAAGTCGCGAATCCGCGAGTACCAAATCTCAGAATCCCCGTATCCCAGAATCCCATCACCACCAGTAGTGGTGGCGGCGAATCTCGTGACGATCCAGGCGGACGCCTTCCCGCTTGGCGCCGACCAGCTGCGGGCGTCGGAAGAAGTTGACCAGGATTAGCCCGGCGAAGAAACCACCGATGTGAGCCCAGACGGCCACACCGCCACCACCGCCGCCCGCCCCACGCTGGGCCAGACCCATCAAGATCTGGATCACGATCCAGTAGCCGAGTACCACATAGGCCCGCATCGGCAGAATCCAGAACGGCGGGAAAAAGACGTGAACGCGGACCTGCGGGTAAAGCAAGATGTAGGCACCCAGTATGCCGCTGATGGCTCCCGACGCACCGACCGTGGGGATTGCGGAGCTGGCGTTCAACCCCACATGCGCCGCTGCTGCGGCAAACCCGCACAAGAGATAGAAGATCAGGAACCTGATGTGCCCCATCGAGTCCTCGATGTTATTCCCGAAGACCCACATGAACATCATGTTCGCTATTAGGTGAACCCAGCTCCCATGCATGAACATTGAGGTGACGACCGCCACCCAGGTGAGCCCGCCCAGCACGCAGACCTCCGGCCCCTCGAGCATACGGCCGGTGACCTCTACCGGGATCAAACCGTATTCGCAGACACTCGCCGTTAGATTGGCGCCCATCCCTTGGACGAAGACCCAGACCGCCACGTTGGCGACTATCAGGCCGACCGTCAGAAACGGCGTCAGCTCGGTGGGGTTGTCGTCCTTGTAGGGAAACATGGCGCCGCCAACGTACGGCCCAGGGAATCGGTCGTCAACCGAGCGGACGGAGCCGGCCGCCGGCCTGCCGCTTTGGCATAGCCGGCTGGCGTCACGCCAGATTGTCTGTATTTTGCAGCGATTTCAGCGCCCAGACCTGGCACGTGGGTTGCACCCTGTTTGGGACCGATATGGTACTGTCGAGCGCACCCCAGGCCCGGCGTCCTAGAGGACCGGCGGCTCGTGGGGGCGCCTGCGTCAATTCAAACAGCAGAGACAAGCAATGGCCAAGAACGGCGGCAAAGTCATAGGCATCGACTTGGGCACGACGAACTCCGTGGTAGCGGTCATGGAGGGCGGTGACCCGGTAGTGATCCCGAATCAGGAGGGGTCGCGCACGACACCATCGGTTGTCGGCTTTACCAAAGACGGCGAGCGGCTGGTGGGTCAGGTCGCGAAGCGTCAGGCGATCACGAATCCGGTGCGGACCGTCTATTCCATCAAGCGGTTCATGGGCTGTACCTGCGACGAGCTCGAAAAAGAGATCAAGCGATATCCCTACAAGGTGGAGTGCGACGGCCAGAACCGGCCATTCGTTGACATCGACGGCACCAACTATTCGCCGCCAGAGATCTCGGCAATGGTCCTGCAGAAGCTGAAACAGACAGCTGAGGACTACCTGGGTCAGCCGGTAACGCGGGCTGTAATCACTACCCCGGCCTACTTCAACGACTCACAGCGCCAGGCGACCAAGGACGCGGGCAAGATCGCCGGACTCGAGGTCCTGAGGATCCTCAACGAGCCGACGGCGGCGTCGCTGGCCTACGGGCTGGACAAGAAGAAGGACGAGACGATCGCGGTCTTCGACTTGGGCGGCGGCACGTACGACATCTCGATCCTCGAGCTGGGTGAAGGCGTGTTCGAGGTGAAGTCGACGAACGGCGACACCCACTTGGGGGGCGACGACTTCGACGAGCGGGTCATCAACTGGCTGGTTGATGAGTTCAAGAAGGACCAGGGAATCGACCTGTCGAAGGACCCGATGGCGCTCCAGCGTCTCAAGGAAGCGGCAGAGAAAGCGAAGTGCGAGCTCTCGACGACGATGGAGACCGACATCAACCTGCCGTTCGTGACTGCGGATCAATCGGGCCCGAAGCACCTTAACATGCGGCTGACGCGAGCGAAGCTCGAGCAGCTGACCGAGGACCTGATGGCGGCGGTGATTCCGCCGATGGAGAAGGCGCTCGAGGATGCGAAGCTGAAGCCGGAGAACATCGACGAGGTCATCCTGGTCGGCGGCTCGACGCGCATCCCGAAGGTCCAGGAGATCGTGCGCGACTTCTTCGGCAAGGATCCACACAAGGGCGTAAACCCGGACGAGGTCGTGGGAGTCGGCGCGGCCATCCAAGCGGGCGTACTGGCGGGCGAGGTGAGCGAGGTCCTGCTGCTGGACGTCGAGCCGCTGTCGCTGGGCATCGAGACATTGGGCGGCGTGATGACCGTGCTGATCCCGCGTAATACGACGATCCCGACCAAGAAGATGGAGGTCTTCTCGACCGCCGAGGACAACCAAACCACCGTGGACATCCACGTGCTCCAGGGTGAGCGGCCGATGGCGGTCCAGAACAAGACGATCGGGAGATTCCAGCTCACCGGCATCCCACCCGCCCCGCGCGGCATGCCGCAGATCGAGGTCACTTTCGACATCGACGCCAACGGCATCCTACACGTCTCGGCGAAGGACCGAGCTACCGGGAAGGAGCAATCGATTCGCATCGAAGCGACCTCCGGCCTCAGCGATGCCGAGATCGAGCGGATGGTGAAAGACGCGGAGGAGCACTCCAAGGAAGACCAGTCGGCCCGCGAGCTCATCGAACTGCGGAACAAGCTCGACACGCTGATCTACCGCGTCGAAAAGGACTCGGCGGAATGGGTGGACAAGCTCGACGAGGCTACCAAGAAGCGCCTCGACGAAGCGATCGAGGGCGGTAAGAAGGCACTAAAGGAAAGCCAGGAGCTTCCAGATCTCAACCGGGCTCACGACGAGCTCATGCAGGCCTTCTCGGCGGCCGGCCAAAAGCTGTATGAAGCGCAGGCGGCCACGGCGGGCGCCAGCGGTACCGATGCTCCGGGTGCGACGGAGGGTGAAGCCGAGCCCGAGGTCGTGGAGGCCGATTACGAGATCGTCGACGAGGACAAGAAGAAGAAGGAGGAAGAGGAATAGGGTCGGCAACGTTTCGGCCGCCCTGCGCATCTAGAATAGCGGGGCCCCCACTCGGGGCCCTGCTCTTGTATATTTCGGCCGGTGCCGGAACCGCGGCGCCCGGCTCAACGTAGTATTAGGCAAGCGTATGTCAGCGTTGGATATCCCAGGAAGGTACCTCTGATGAGCGATCCACTGCGCAGTAAGCTCCGTTTCGTCCTCTATACGGGACTCGCTCTAGCGCTCGGCCTCGGTCTAGCCTCGAGCTTCCGCTGGGCCAAAGGCGGCGAAGCCGCCACGACGCCGAACACCGCGCTTCAGCAGTTCGAGACGCCGGCCAACTTCACCGAGACGGCCAGACCCGAGGTGGCCAGCGAGCCGGAGGCCGGGGCACAGCAGCCCGGAACGGTGCCAGCTGCCTTACGTGGACTGGCCGAGGTGAGCCAGGCGTTCGTCGCCATCGCCCAAACCGTGACGCCGGCGGTCGTATCTGTAGACACGCGGGGCACACCACAGCGCGCCCGCCTGCCGCAGCGGTTCGAGGAGCTGTTCGGACCCCAGCACCCGGAAGTCGATACCCCCTTCGACGTGCCGCTCGGCCGGGGGTCCGGCTTCGTCGTCTCCGACGACGGCTACGTGATCACCAACAACCACGTGGTGGCGGCCGCCGAGCGGATTTATGTCCAGCTGCCGGATGGGCGGCGATTCCCGGCCGAGCTGGTCGGGCGCGACCCGACTACCGACATCGCCGTCCTCAAAATCGACGACGGCAACCTGCCGACGGTGACGCTCGGCAATTCCGAGAACACGGCCGTTGGCGAGTTTGTCCTCGCCGTGGGCAACCCGGGCACCTCGCTGGGCTCGGAGCTGCCGTTCACCGTCACCGCCGGGATCGTGAGCGCCAAGGGCCGCAACCTCCGCCTCATCCAGTCGACCTCCGGCAGCGACTATGCGATCGAGGACCTCATACAGACTGACGCCGTGATCAACCCCGGCAACTCCGGCGGTCCCCTCGTCAACTCCCGCGGCGAGGTAATCGGCGTGAATATGGCCATCCAGAGCACCACCGGTTTCTACCAGGGATATGGCTTCGCTATCCCGATCAGCCTCGCCAGAGACGTGATGGATGACCTGATCGAGTACGGTCGTGTCCGCCGCGCCGCTCTCCGCGTCTCGGTTCGCGAGGTCACCCGCGCCGACGCCGTGGCATTTGAACTGCCGCAGCCCCGGGGCGCAGTGGTCGAAGGTTTCCCAGAAGAAAGCCCCGCCCAAAAGGCCGGCATCCAGCGCGGCGATGTCATCATCGCCGTCGACGCCAAGGCCGTCGAGCGCGTCGGCCAACTCCAGCGCGTCGTCGCTTCCTACGAACCCAACGACAGGGTTGACGTCACAGTCATCCGGTACGGCGAGGAGCTGACCTTCAGCGTCAAGCTGGCCGAGGCCGACATCCCACAGCCCGAGCCCGCTCGCACCGCAGAAGCCGCCGCCCCTAGCAACATGATGCTGGGAATTCAGGTCGCAGAGATCGACGCGGCGGTGCGCAACCGCTACGGCTTCGATTCCGAATTGCAGGGCGTCCTAGTCACCAGAGTGGCTCAATACGGCCCCGCCTGGAACGCCGGCGTGCGGCGCGATCTCGTGATCCAGAGGGTTAACGGCACGGACATCGCTAGCGTGGCAGACTTCGATCGGGCGCTCGAGGAGGTGGAAGAAGGCGACGTGGTCTCACTCGACACGGCATATCTCGTCGACCAGAACGGTACCTTAGGCTACAGAATCTTCAACATCCTCATCCCCGAGGAGTGAGCGCTCGCGGCACGGTGGCGGGTACGAGATTGGCCCGCCACCGTCCGCATTTTCCTTGACCTTTCCGGCCTTTCAAGTAATGTAAGGAACGGCCTGATCGCTTCTTGCGAAAGTGGCGGAATCGGTAGACGCGCCAGCCTTAGGAGCTGGTGGCCATTTGGCCGTGGGGGTTCGAGTCCCCCCTTTCGCACTTCTGGCGGCGGCGTCACGGACAGGCGGAAAATCTGTGTCCCAAACTACAACCAACCTGCAAATCTCAGTCGAAGAGACGGCGGCCTGGAGCCGTAAGCTCGTCGTCACGGTACCCGAGGGCCGAGTGAAGTCGGAACGGGCCAAGGTCGCGAGGCAGCTGTCCAAGCGGGTCAAGGTTCCGGGCTTCCGGAAGGGGAAGGTACCCCTGTCGCACCTGGAGTCGCGCTTCGGGGCGGAGATCGACCGGCAGACACAGCAGAAGGTGATCGATGCGGCCTTCAGCGAGGCGGTGAAGGCGAAGGAGCTGGACCCGATCAGCGCTCCGCGGGTGGCGAAGGTGAGCTACGATCGGGATTCGGAGCTCACGTTCGAGGTGATGTTTGACATCCGTCCCGAGATCAAGCTGGATCGAGTGAGTGGTTTCCGGTTGAGCCGGCCGGAGGTGACGGCCGGGGACGAAGAGATCGACAGGCAGCTGGCTATGCTGCGCCAGCAGCAGGCTCTGTGGAAACCCGTGGACCGCAAGCCGGCGGCCAGCGATAGCGTGGAGGTGACGATCACGCCGCTGGAGCAGGAGACAAGCGAGTCGGAGGGCCAGCCGTACCGCTTCACCCTCGGCGAGGGGCGGGCGATCCCCGACGTTGAAGCGGCGATCATGACGCTGGACCCCGGCAGCACGGCCGAGTTCACCGTTACCTTCCCGGACGACTTCGAGGACGAGGAGCAGCGGGGTAAGAGTCGGCGCCTACAGATCGAGCTGAGACAGGTGTTGGAGCAGGAACTGCCGACGCTCGACGACGAGTTCGCCCAGTCGCTCGGTGACTTCGAAGATCTCGAGGCTCTGCGGGAGGCGGTGGCCAAAGACCTCCTCCACCACAAGGAGCAGGAGGTGGAGGCTAAGCTCGACCACGAGATCGTCGAGAGCATCATCCAGGCCAACCCTTTCGAAGTGCCCGACTCGATGATCGAGCGATACCTGGATGCGCTGGTCGGGCCACCGCCCGAGGACGCCGACCCCGACGTGGTCGACCAGGCCCGGGAGCAGGCACGTCCGGCGGCCGAGTGGGGTATTAGACGGACGCTGATAATCCAGCGGGTGGCCGAGGACGAGGGTCTGGAGGCGACCAAAGAGGACGTACAGGAGCGACTGCAGCAGCTAGCCAAGCGAACGGGCAGGCAGCCGGGCGAGGTCCGAGCCCGAATGGCAAAGTCAGGAGAGCTGCGTGAGCTCGAGCGACGCATCACGGAGGAGAAGGTCTTCGAGTACCTGAAGGAACAGTCCGAGATATCGATCGGCGGGTCCTGAGGACGCCGCCGGCGTCACCCAACGAAGTGAAGGCAGAGCCATGCCGCTATACGCACCGTACGTGATCGAGCGTTCCAGCCGCGGTGAGAAGGTCTACGACATCTTCTCGCGCCTGCTGATGGATCGGATCGTCTTCATGGGTTCCCCGGTCAACGATGAGGTTGCCAACGTCATCATCGCGCAGCTCCTCTTCCTCCAGGCGGAGAACGCCGAGAAAGACGTCTATCTCTACATCAACTGCCCCGGCGGAGGTGTCTACGCGGGCCTCGCGATCTACGACACGATCCAGTACATGACGGCCCCCGTATCGACCATCTGCATGGGTATGGCAGCATCGATGGGAGCGCTGCTGCTGGCCGCCGGCGCAGAAGGCAAACGGTCCGCGCTGCCGAACTCGCGTATCATGATCCACCAGCCGTCGGGCGGCTCGCAGGGAACCGCCGCCGACATCGAGATCCAGGCGAAAGAGATCCTCTACGCCCGGGAGCGCATCAACGAGATCCTGGCGAAGCACACCAAGCAGCCGCTCGAGAAGGTCGCTGACGACGCAGACCGCGATCGCTTCATGTCCCCGGCGGAGGCCAAGGAGTACGGCCTGATCGACGAGATTATCGTCAACAAGGGGAACGTCGTCACGGACGACGACAAGAAGAAGTAGCGGTAGGAGGACAGAATGACGATGCCGGGCGACAAGCACCTGCGTTGCTCCTTCTGCGGGAAATCGAAGGAGAGCGTCAAGAAGTTCATCTCCGGGCCCAACGTCTACATCTGTAACGAGTGCATCTCGCTGTGCAACGAGATCCTGGCCGAGGAGGATGAGCAGTCGGCTGCGGAGAGCCTGACCCACATCCCCAAGCCGACCGATATCAAGGAGACGCTCGACGAGTACGTCATCGGGCAAGAGCAGGCGAAGAAGTCGCTATCCGTTGCCGTCTACAACCATTACAAGCGGATCAACAACCAGGGCTTCGTCGAGGACGTCGAGATCGAGAAATCGAATATCCTGCTGCTCGGTCCTACAGGAGTCGGTAAGACGTTGCTAGCCCGCACCCTGGCTCGCCTACTGGATGTGCCGTTTACTATCGCCGACGCGACGACACTCACCGAAGCCGGTTATGTAGGTGAAGACGTCGAGAACATCCTCGTCCAATTGCTCCAGGCGGGCGATTACAACATCGCGGAAACCGAGCGCGGCATAGTCTACATAGACGAGCTAGACAAGATCGCCCGCAAATCGGAGAACCCATCGATTACCCGCGATGTCTCCGGTGAAGGTGTCCAGCAGGCCATGCTGAAGATCCTCGAGGGCACGGTCGCGAACGTTCCGCCCCAAGGCGGCCGCAAGCACCCGCAGCAAGAGTACATCCAGATCGACACGCGCAACATTCTGTTCATCTGCGGCGGCGCGTTCTCGGGGCTCGAGGAGATCATCGAATCGCGGATCGGGACGCGGCAGATCGGCTTCGGGCGCACTAACGAGAGCCTGACGCGGGCCGGTGTCGGTGAGGAGGAGGCGGAGGCGGATGACTACAACCCGTTCTACTATGTGGAACCGGAAGACCTGATCCGCTACGGGCTGATCCCCGAGATCGTGGGCCGCCTGCCCGTGGTCGTTGCCCTCGACGATTTGAGCGAGGATGCCCTCGTTGAAATACTCGAGAAGCCGAAGAACGCGCTCACCAAGCAATACCAGAAGATGGTGGAGCTGGAAGACATTCGGCTCAGGTTCGAGCCCGGCGCCCTGCGCGCCATCGCGCGCAAGGCCATCGATCGCGGTACCGGCGCGCGCGGCCTGCGCGCGATCATTGAAGAACTGATGCTCGACCTGATGTTCGAGCTTCCAGCTCGTGACGATGTGCTGGAGGTGGTCATCACCGAGGAGTGTGTTGAGAGCAAGGCGCCGCCCATGCTCATCCTGGAGCCGGGAGCTCAGCGGAAGGAGGCTTGAGCCACAGGTATACGTCGCATGTTCACAAACAAGCAATCATTCGTCTGCGGCGCAGCTGCCGTGTCGCTGCTCGCCGCGTGCTCAGCGGCACCGCCTCCCCAAGAGGCAGCCCCCGAGTTCGGCACGGAGGCGCAAACCCTGCCACCCCCTGGATACGGGACGCTGAGACAGGACGACTTCACCGTCGCGCTTCAGTCGGGTGACACACAACTGAAGGTCACCCCACTGGACGAGGCCGTAATCCGGCTCGCTGCACCCGACACCTACCAGCGGTTGCACGGGCTTGTCGATTCGCGCAGGCAGCGCCTCCTGGGCGCTGCGTACAGCGCCGGACTAAGAGGCGAGCCGGCAGTCTTTCTAGTTTCTTTCTTCACGCGGGCGCAGCAGGCCACGTACGAGCCGACGAACGTTCAGCTATTGAGCAAGGGGATTCTCTACCGGCCAGCGGGGATCCTGCCGCTGACGCCCGAGTGGGGTCGGCAGCAGGTGCGGCAAGAGGAGACGCAGTCGGCACTCTATGTGTTTGACCCAGCCGTAGATCTCGACGTGACGTTCGAGGTGGAGTATCAGGGACGCCGGTCACTGGCCTGGGCGGGGATAATCCGGCTACTTCAGGCCGAGCGCGGGCGGGTGATGAGCCGCGCCGAAGGCTGAGCCGGTAACCAGGCTCAGGCGTCGATCTCGTATTCCTTCAGCTTCCGATAGAGCGTCCGCTCCCCAATCCCCAGCATGTCGGAGGCGCGCCGGCGGTTGCCGCCGACTGATTTTAGCGTGGCGATGATCGCCGCCCGCTCTAGCTCTTCCATGGTCATCCCAACATCAAATCCAATGGCCTGACGTTCCTCGGGCACCGCCTGCTCTGCCGCTGCGCGTTCCATCTCGGACTCTTCCGGCAACTGGCCCGGCGTGGGCGCCACGAGGTCAACCACGGCAGCCTCGCGGGCGGCGGTCAGCTCGGGATGCCTGCGTTTGTAGAGCTCGAACTCCCTGCGCAGGTCTTCGACATCGAACTTGAGGTCGACGAGCGTACGGAAGATGAATTCCATCTGTGGGAGCCGGGCAGGGCTATCGCTCCCAAGCCCGGGCTGGGGTAGTCCCGCACTGCTGACGACGGGGCTCGGCAGGGTGCGCCCCGCTCCATGTCGCACATCGGGGGGTATATCCACAGGTCGGATAATCGAACCGGGCGCAAGGACGACCATCGACTCGACCAAGTTTCTCAGTTCGCGCACGTTACCCGGCCAATCGTAGCCCACGAGGATATCCATCGCGTCCAGCGCGATCCCCTTGAACTCTCGCTGGTGCTCCCGGCTCAGCTCCCGGATGAACGCGTGCACCAGCAGCGGGATGTCCTCATGCCGCTCGCGCAGTGGCGGCAGATGAATGTTCAGAACATCCAAGCGATAATACAGGTCGCGTCGGAACTCGCCCAACTCCACGGCCTGCCGCAAATCACGATTCGTGGCGGCTATCACGCGGACATCGACCCTGAGGGTTTCGCTACCGCCGACACGCATGAACTCCCGCTGCTCTAGAACCCTCAGCAGTCGGGTCTGTGGGCCGGGCGGCATTTCGGCAATCTCGTCGAGAAAGACCGTGCCACCGTTGGCCAGCTCGAAGATGCCTTTGCGGAGCGAGTTGGCGCCGGTGAAGGCGCCTTTTTCGTGGCCGAACAGCTCCGACTCGAGGAGCGTCTCGGGCAAGGCGGCGATGTTGACAGCGATGAAGGGTTTCCCGCGTCTCGGCGAGAGCCGGTGAAGCCCTCGTGCGACCAGCTCCTTGCCAGTCCCACTTTCGCCGGTGATCAGCACGGTCGAACCTACAGGGGCGATTTGCGCTACCTTCTCGACTACTTCCTGGATGGCGGCCGACTTCCCGACGATCCCCAATTCCGCCTTGAGGGCCTTGCGATCGATCAGTCGGCGAATGACGAGTGCAACCTCCTCGTGATCGAATGGTGCCTGCATGTACTCGTCGACCCCGACGTACACGCCTGCGTCGGCGGGGCGCGCTTCTCCTTCACCTAGCAAGGCCGCGACCGGAACCTGAGGTGCCGCCTCGTAGACCGCCGCGATCAACGCCTCGGTATCCGGCTCGCCCAGGCCACCGGACACCACGACCGCCAGCCGCTCGTCATCGCCCGATCCGATGGCGGCGCTAACGTCTTCGGCGCTCGTCAGGAGCTGGATCGTGCCGACAGACTCGAAGGCCTGCTGCAGCGGAGCCGCTCTATCCAGGTCGGCGGTAGTTACGAGTATCCTCACCATTCTCAGGAGTGCTCCGTCCTGCCGGCCAGCAGGTCAACGGCGTGCGGGACGACGCGGTCGAGGACTTCCAGGCTCTCGCGAACCGCACCCTCGCTTCCCGGCAAGTTGACAATCAGACAGCTGCCACGGATTCCCGCGACTCCACGGCTCAAGGCAGCGAACGGGGTGCTCTCCATGCCGGCCGCCCGCAACGCCTCCGCCAGGCCGGGGGCGGAACGCTCGAGCACGCCCGACGTCGCTTCCGGCGTCACGTCGCGAGGTCCGAAACCGGTGCCGCCCGTGGTGAGAACCAGGTCTAGCTGGGCACGGTCAGCCCAGCGAGTGAGGACGGCGGCGATCTCGGGCTCTTCATCGGGGACCACACGATGCTCGGCCAGAGACCACCCGCGCTGCTTGAGCCACGCAGCGAGCACCTCGCTGGAGGTATCCTCCCGCTTCCCGGCGGCGACCCCGTCGCTCACCGTCAGAATTGCGACGCGGATCACCGTTTGACGGAGCCCTCCTTATAGAAGGGCATCTTCACAACCTCCCCAGCATTGGGCACTTGCCTGATCACGATCTCTAACTCGGTGCCCGGTTTCGCCAGCTCGGGCGGCAAGTAGCCTGTCCCGATCCCTTGGCCCAGGGTGGGTCCGAACGTACCGCTGCGGACAGTTCCGACAGCCTTGCCGCCGCAGCGGATCTCGTAGCCCGGGCGCGGGAAGCCGCGAGACTTGAGGACGAAGCCGCAGAGCTTGCGTTTTAGGCCCTCCTCTTTCTGAGCCCGCAGGGCGTCCCGACCGACGAACTCGCCCTTGTCCAGTTTGACGGTCCAACCGAGGCCGGCCTCGAGCGGCGTTGTCTCATCGTCGATATCGCTCCCGTAGAGCGCGAGCCCCGCCTCGAGTCGGAGCGTATCCCGCGCGCCCAGACCCACCGCGCGGATTCGCTCACCGCCCGCCTCGAGCAGCGCGTTCCACAGCTTGGCCGCGCTGTCGGGCCCACAATACAGCTCGAAGCCATCCTCGCCCGTATAGCCGGTCCGGCTCACCACGCAGGGTTCGCCAGCCACTCGGGACTCGGCAAACCGATAGTAGCCGAGGGTCGACGGATCGAGCTCGGAGAGTGGCGTGAGTATCGCCTCGCTGTCGGGGCCCTGCAGCGCCAGGAGCGCGATGGCGTCGCTCTCGTTTACGAGCTCGACGCCCGCGGCCCCAAACCGCTCTAAGCACTGCGAGACCCAATCGAAGTCCTTCTTGATATTCGCCGCATTGACAACCAACCGGAATCGATCTGGGAACTTGTAGACCAGCAGATCGTCAACGACCCCTCCGTCCTCGTTGCACATGACACAGTACGTCGCCTGCCACGGCTCGCGGCGCGAGATGTCGTTTGCCACCAGGTAGTCCACGAACCCAGCGGCCTTCTCCCCCTCGAGCAGAAACTCTCCCATGTGGGATACGTCGAAGAGCCCGGCGTGCTCGCGCACCGCCCGATGCTCCGCCGACACTCCAGCCGGGTATTGGACAGGCATCTCGAAGCCGGCGAACGGGATGATCTTGCCACCCAGCTTGACGTGCTCCTCGTACAGTGGTGTCCTCTTGAGGTCGCTGGCCATCGGTCCCTCTGGCGTTCGAAGGGCAAAATGAATTCTGATCGGAAGACCGCTGACTGCCAATTTAGCAGGAACGGGAGGGAACACCAGTAGATGCACTGGGAATCGGGGAGTCGGGGAGTCGGGGAGTGGGGACTCGGGATTGCGGGGTGGAGAAGGCAAGTGTCCGTGGAATCCGTGGAACACGGGGAATCCCCAAGTCCCCGATCCCACGGATGCCACGGATTCCTCGGATTCGCGGATCCACTTCCTAATCCGGGAATTCTCGAATTCTCGAGTTCCCGAATTCCGGGAACCGGGAGTCCCTACAGTATGTAGCGGCGCAGGTCTTCGTCTTTGACGACCCTGGCGAGCCGCTCGCGGACCATCTCGTCGTCAACGAGTATCTTCCTGGGTCCGAGCTCGGGGAGATCGAACATGATTTCCTCGAGCAGGGTCGTAAGGACGGTATGGAGTCGGCGCGCGCCAATGTTTTCCATCCGCTGGTTGACATCGGCGGCGATGCGTGCGACCTCGGCGACGCCGCTGTCGCTGAACTGGAGGCTGGCTCCCTCGGTCTCTACGAGGGCGCGATACTGGGTGAGCAGGGCGTTTTTCGGCTCCGTCAGTATCCTGACAAAATCGGCTTCGGTCAGCGAAGCGAGCTCGACCCGGATCGGAAAACGTCCCTGGAGCTCGGGGATGAGGTCCGAGGGCTTCGCGGCATGGAAGGCGCCGGCGGCGATGAAGAGGATGTGGTCGGTGCGAACCATGCCGTACTTGGTCTGAACGTTCGACCCCTCGACCACGGGTAGCAGGTCGCGTTGGACGCCGCCCCGCGAGACGTCGGGCCCACCAGCGGGTCCCCGCTCGCCGGCTATCTTGTCGAGCTCGTCGAGAAAGACGATTCCCATCTGCTCGACCCGGTCGAGTGCCTCGTTCACCACGTCGTCCATATCGACAAGCTTGTCGAGCTCATCGGCGAGCAGGATGCGCCGCGCCTCGGAGACGGAGACAGAGCGCTTCTTGCTGCGCTTCGGCAACATCTCCTGGAGCATCTCGGAGACGTTGTAATCCATCCCTTCCATGCCGGGGAACTCGACGACCGGAAAGCTCGTCTGTGTGACTTCGATCTCGATCTCCTTGCTCTCGAGCTTACCATCTCGCAAAAGCCCTCGCAGCTTCTCGCGAGTCCTCTTGCGTCGTTCCTTGAGCTCCTCTTCGTCTTCCTCCTCGAGTGCCGGGCGTCGGTCCTGGGCTTCGCCGCGCGGTGACACCACGAAGGCTGCCGGCGTCGCGCCCTTCTCCTCACCACTCGGCAGGAGCAGGTCAAGCAGCCGCTCCTCGACACGCTCATCCGCCATGTCCTGCACTTCGTCCTCGCGCTCACCGCGCACCATGTTGACGGCGATGTCGACGAGGTCTCGCACCATGGACTCCACATCGCGCCCCACGTAGCCGACTTCGGTGAATTTGGACGCCTCGACCTTGATGAAGGGGGCGCCAGCCAGCCTTGCCAGGCGGCGCGAAATCTCGGTCTTACCTACCCCGGTGGGACCGATCATGATGATGTTGTTGGGCAAGATCTCGTCCCTGAGGTCCTCCGTGACCTGCTGTCGCCGCCAACGGTTCCTGAGGGCGATCGCCACGGCTTTCTTCGCCGCGTCCTGCGCAACGACGTACTTGTCGAGCTCGGCGACGATCTGCCGCGGTGTCAGCTCGTCGTGAAGTACCGGCTTGCTGCCGCGCACCTCGTCGGCCGGGCTCTCGGGCTGGGAGGGAAGCGAATCGTTCATCAGCTGTTCGTTCCAAGCTCCAGTACGGTGATTGCCGTGTTCGAGTAGATGCAGATCTCGCCGGCGATCTCGAGGCTGCGGCGGACGATCTCCTGCGCGCTCAGTTCGGAATGCGCCCGCAGCGCCCGCGCCGCCGCCAGGGCCATCGGGCCTCCGCTGCCGATGGCCAAGATGTCATCGTCGGGCTCGATGACTTCGCCGCTGCCGGACAACAAGTACGAGTGTTTGGCGTCGACAACCGCCAGGAGCGCCTCCAAGCGACGCAACACACGATCGCTCCGCCAATCCTTGGCCAGCTCGACCGAGGCACGAGGCAGGTTGCCCGGGAAGCGATCGAGCTTCTCCTCGAACTTCTCGAACAGCGTCAGCGCGTCGGCGACCGACCCGGCGAAGCCGGCGAGCACCGCTCCGTCCTTGAGTGCGCGCACCTTGCTCGCCTGGGTCTTTACGATGGTGTCCCCGACGGTCACCTGGCCGTCGCCGCCGAGCGCGACGCTATTGTCGCGCCGGACAGCGACGATCGTCGTTCCACGCATTCTCATATCGTCCATAAGCCGGACTTCCGTTTCCGTCAGCTTCTGGGGTGTGCCACCCGGTATACCTGCCTCAGCCGCTCTCGGGAGGTATGTGCGTACATCTGGGTTGTCGAGAGCGATGCATGGCCGAGAAGTTCCTTGATCGCCATCAAGTCCGCCCCCTCATCGAGAAGGTGCGTTGCGAATGAGTGCCGGACCGAATGGGTGCTGAGGCCGCTCTCTTCGGCGACGAGCGCGATATAGCGCGTGGCGATTCGCTGGATCTGCCGCCGTGACAAACGGCTGCCACGGTCTGAGGTAAACAGCGGGTCGCTGCGCGCCGGTGCCCCGAACCGCTGTGCGCGCTCGCGCCCGTAGGCGCGCAGGGCGTCAACCGCATGTCCGCCGATTGGCACGATTCGTTCCTTGCGTCCCTTTCCGAGCACCTTGACGCGTCCATTCGCGAGGTCGACGTGCGCCAGATTCAGCGAGTGTGCCTCCGAGAGACGAAGGCCGGCGGAATATAGCAGCTCCATCAGGGCTTGGTCTCGAAGTCCGCGCCATCCCGGCTCCGCCGCCTTCTGTGAGGCGAGCTCGAACAGGCGTGACATCTCTCGCTGAGTCAGGTAGCCCGGCAAGGCGCGGCCCTCCCGCGGCGCCCGGACGTGGCGGGCAGGGTTGACGGCCACGATCTGCTCGCGCTGCAGGAAGCGGAAGAAGTTGCGAACCGCCGAGAGCTTCCGCGCAACGGTTCTCTTCTTGAGCGCGGCCATCGTCAGATGGCCGAGGAACGCCCTCACGGCCAGCCGGTCGACCTCGGGCCAGGACCACTCGCTGCTACCGTAATAGCCATCCAAGAAACCGCTCAAGTCTCTGAGGTCACGCCGGTATGCCTCCACCGTATGCGGGGAGAGCTGACGCTCATCTCTCAGATTCCGCAGGTAGTCCCGAACCGCATCCCGCGTCATCGTGACCTCGCCCGGCCCGTCGCCGCTGGGCACGACGCATCGGCCGACGGACTCGCCGTTTCGGTCAGCCACGCCCGTATTTCCCTCAATGCTCGCGCCGCCAGTGCTTCCCGGCGAGCTCGCCGGCTAGCGACGCGCTGCGCCAGCGGATCGAGGAGCCCGAAGTTCGCGTTCATCGGTTGGAAGTTACTCGGATCGGCCTCCCGGAGGTAGCGAAGCAGACCGCCCAGCATAGTTGTCGGCGGCGGCAGGGCGGGTTCCAGACCGTGTTGCAAGCGATGGACGTTCAGAGCCGCGAGCAGTCCGGTGGCGGTCGACTCGATATAACCCTCAACCCCCGTCAGCTGGCCGGCGAAGACCAGCGCCGGCTCGTCCGGCGGCGAGCCGTGGGGCGTCAGTAGAGCCGGATAGTTGAGGTAGCTGTTCCGGTGAATCTGGCCGTAGCGCAAGATCTCAGCGTGTTCGAGAGCCGGGATCAGTCCGATCACGCGGCGTTGCTCCGGATAGCGGAGGCGTGTCTGGAAGCCGACCAGGCCCCACATTCGCCCGTCACGGTCCTCCTGGCGCAACTGGACGACCGCATAGGGTATGGTGCCGGTGCGTGGGTCCTCGAGTCCGACGGGCTTGAGGGGGCCGAAGCGAAGGGTATCCTTTCCGCGAGCGGCCAGCACCTCGATGGGGAGGCAACCCTCGAAGTAAGGAACTCGGTCCCAATCGTGGGTATGGTAGATCTCGCCGCTAATCAGCGCCTCGCGGAACACTTCGTACCCCTCTGGGGTCAGGGGGCAGTTGACGTATGCGTCGTCCCGGCCCTTACCGTAGCGCGAGGCACGGAAGCTTTTTCCTTCGTCGATTGATTCGGCCGACACGATCGGCGCTATCGCGTCGAAGAAGTGGAGACTCTCCGCACCCAAGCGCCGACGTATCGAGTCGGCGAGTGAATCGGATGTGAGAGGGCCCGTGGCGATGACAGCGGGAGCAGGGGGTAACTCACGAATCTCCTCCCGGCCTATCCGTATGTTGGGGTGCGCCTCGATCGCCTGGCCGACGCCCCGACTGAATAGCTCGCGGTCGACGGCGAGCGCCGCACCCGCAGGTACCCGCACCGCGTCGGCGACCTCGAGAAGAAGTGAGCCGGCCTCCCGCAGCTCGGCCTTCAGGAGCCCGTGTGCATTGGCCAGCTCTTCAGATTTGAAGGAGTTACTGCAAACCAGCTCGGCAAACCCGTCGCTCTGATGTGCTGGCGTGGATACCCGGGGGCGCATCTCGTGCAGCACGACTCGGTGTCCCCGCTGCGCAAGCTGAAAGGCGGCCTCGCTTCCCGCCAGGCCGCCGCCTACAACTACGATCTCAGACACTGGCCAGGCCTGGCCTCAACGCTCAGTCCGAGCCCGAATCGACCGCACCCTCCGGGACCGACTCGTGGCCGCAGACGGTGCACCTCAGGAAATCGCCCTTGCGCTTCGATGTCTTCTGAAGCGCGACTTGCGCACCGCACTGGGGGCAGTCGAAGGCGACCGGCGTGTCCCAGCTGGACCAATCGCATTCCGGGTAACGCGTGCACCCGTAGAAGATGCGTCCGCGACGGGTGCGTCGCTTGACCACATCACCATCCTTACAGGTCGGGCAGTCCAGGCCCAAGCTGATCGCCTGCGTGTGCTTGCACTTGGGGTACGCCGTGCAGGCGAGGAACTCGCCGTAGCGACCGGTCTTCACCGCCAGCGGACTGCCGCACTCGGGACACTTCGCATCCGCAGCCGCATCGTTCTGCTTGCCGTCCACTGCGCGCGTGAACCGGCAGTCGGGGTAATTGGAGCAGGCAACGAAGGGGCCGAAGCGTCCACTCTTCAATACGAGTTCGCCGCCACACTGAGGACACGACTCGTCCCCGAGGTCGACGTCGGGCAGCCCGTCGATCGGCTTGGTGTTCCGGCAGTCCGGGTAGGTTGAGCAGCCGAGGAAACGGCCGTAGCGGTTCCACTTCACCACCATCGGCGCGCTGCAGAGATCGCAGATCGCGCCCTCCGCCTGGACGATCTCCTTGATGATCTCTTCGCTCTTAGCTTCCCCCTCCTCGAGCCGCTTGCTGAATGCTGCGTAAAAGCTTTCCAGCACCTGGTGCCACTCCAGCTCCCCTTCCTCGATGCGGTCGAGGTTAGCCTCTAGGTTGCTCGTAAACTCCACGTCGAAAGTATCTGGGAAGACACGGATCAGGACCTGGACGACCGTCTCGCCCAGCGGCGTCGGCGCGAAGCGGCGGTTCTCGAACTCGACATACGTGCGTTCGACCAGAGTCGACAGGATCTGGGCGTAAGTCGACGGCCTTCCGATGCCCAGCTTCTCCAGCTCCTTGACCAGGCTCGCCTCGCTGAACCGGGCCGGCGGCTCGGTGAAGTGCTGGGTCTTGCCCAGCTCGACCAGCTCGACGATCTCGCCCTCGGCCAGCTGGGGCAGGCGCTCGAGGTCATCGAGGTGCCGGCCCTCCTCTTTCTCGTACACGCCCTTGTAGAGGCGGGTGAAGCCGTCGAACTTGAGCACGGAGCCCGTCGAGCGAAACAGGTAGTTGCGCCGATCGCTGCCGGAAAGATCGAAATCGACGGTGGTGGTATCGTAGACCGCCGGCGACATCTGAGAAGCGACGAACCGCTGCCAGATCAGGCTGTATAGCTTGAGTTGGTTCGGGTCGAGGTCGCCCTTGAGCGACTCGGGCGTTCGCCGGACCGAGGTAGGTCTGATCGCCTCGTGCGCTTCCTGTGCGCCCTTCTGCTGCTTGCCCGTATAAAGCCGGGGTGACCTGGGCAGGTAGCCACTTCCGAATTCGTTCTCGATGTAGGCGCGCGCCCGATTTGCCGCCGACACCGCGATTCGCGTCGAGTCCGTACGCATATAGGTTATGAGACCAATGGCCTCACCACCCGCCTCGACACCTTCATACAGCTGTTGCGCGATGCGCATGGTGCGCTTGGCCGAGAAGCGCAAGCGCTTCGCCGCTTCCTGCTGCAGCGTCGAGGTCGTGAAGGGGGCCGCCGGGTTCTTCCTTCGCTCCTTGCGCCGGATCTTCGTGATCTGGAAGGGAACGTCATTGACCGCATCGAGCACCGCAGTTGCAGCCGTCTCATCGGGCAGATCGGGCTTACCCTTGTCGACGTGGTGCAGCTTGGCGGTGAAACGCTGACCGTCTTTCTCAAGCAGCGCCTCGACCGTCCAATACTCGCGCGGCACGAATCCGCGGATCGCCTCCTCGCGTTCCCAGATCAATCGCAGGGCAACCGTCTGGACGCGACCCGCCGACAATCCTGGACGTATCGGTTTCCAGAGGAAGGGGCTGGCCTTGTAGCCGACCAGCCGGTCGAGGATGCGGCGGGCCTGCTGGGCGTTCACCTTGCGGATGTCGATCTCGGTGGGATTCTCCAGGCCCTGCGCGACGCCGTCTGGGGTGATCTCCTCGAACAGCACCCGTTTGAAGCGTCGGCCGTTCTTGGAGCGGTAACCGAGCTGCTCGGCGACGTGGTAGGCGATCGCCTCGCCCTCGCGGTCCGGGTCGGTCCCCAGCAGAACGATGTCAGCGGTCTTGGCCGCCTGCTTGAGCTCCTTGACGACCTTGCCCTTGCCGCGGATGGTGACGTAATCGGGCTCGAATCCGTTTTCGATATCTACGCCCAAGTCGCGCTTGGGCAGGTCGCGGATGTGTCCTACCGAGGCTTTGACAACGTAGCTGTCGTCGAGATAGCGGCCGAGCGTGCGTACCTTCGCGGGCGACTCGACGACGAGCAGGTGGGACTTTCCACCGCTCGTCTTCGCCTTCGTGGCCCGCTTAGATTTTCCTTTCTTCTTCGTTTCAGCCATATCCTCAGTCCGTCCCGTCCACCGCTTACCCCGAACCCGGCCCAGTGGTTTCCAGGGGCCTCTGGCGCTGAGGATGGCTAGCAGGAATCAACGGCTTGTCAACACTGAACCTCATTTCCGCCCCTCGACCCCTTCGCGCAGCAGCAGCCTGGTAATCTGGTCGGCGACATCGTCGGCCTCTCGGCTGTCTGTGTCGATCGTTACGTCCGCCAGCTGGTAGAGTGGTTCCCGGGCCGCCAACAGCTCCCGGATGGCCGCCCGTGGGTCGTCGCCGGCGAGCAGCGGCCGGTCCCCGCGCCCGAGCCGGGAGTGGCGGTCGTAGACCGTGTCGGGCCGAACTCGCAGCCAGACGAACAGGCTGGAAGGCCGTAGGAGCTCGACCAGGCCTTGCTGCGTCACCCAGCCGCCGCCCGGCACGAGGACGACGCCCGTGCGAGCTTCGACCTGTCCGGTGAGTTGTGCCTCGAGCCGGCGGAAATGAGCCTCACCGTGCTCATCGAAGATATCAGCGATGCGCCGATCCTCGCGGCGCTCGATGGTCTCATCGAAGTCGATAAGGCCCCAGCCGAGCCGCTCGGCCAAGAGACGCCCGACTGTCGACTTGCCGGAACACATGAAGCCGATGAGAACGATCCGCTCAATCACCGCGGCGCACCAGACGCTCGAGGTAAGCGTCGAAGTTCCGACGCATCTCGGCGAGCGAATCGCCGCCGAATTTCTCGCGCAGCGCGTCGGACAGAACGATCGCCACCATCGACTCTCCGACTACTCCGGCCGCCGGGACAGCGGTCACATCGCTACGCTCCCTGACTGCTGCTGCCGCCTCCCCCGTATCGAGGTCGATGCTGGCCAAGGGCCTCATCAGAGTGGAAAGTGGCTTCATCGCGACGCGCAGTGTCAGCGGTTCGCCGTTCGTCATGCCGCCCTCAAGGCCGCCGGCACGGTTTGTACGGCGCCGGAAGCCACCGGCTCGCCGGCTCTCGGGCGCCGCCTCGATCTCGTCATGGACCTGAGAGCCCCGAAGTCGGCTCGCCTCGAACCCGAGACCGATCTCGACCCCCTTCATCGCCTGGATCGACATGAGGGCACCGGCGAGCCGGGCGTCGAGCCGACGGTCTCCCGACACGTGGCTACCGAGCCCCACCGGGAGCCCCCGCGCCACGACTTCGTAGATGCCACCTACCGTGTCTCCTGCTGCGGTCGCCTCGTCGATGGCCGCGATCATCCGCGCTTCGGCCTCGCCATCCAGGCAGCGCACCGGCGATGCGTCGGCGGCCGCGTTGATGTCGTCCGGGTAGTCGTCCGGCTCCAGCCGACGTGCGTCGACGCCGGCGAGCGAAACGACGTGGCTGGCCACGCTGATACCGAATTCGGCCAGTAGCCTCTTGGCCACGGCGCCGGCGGCAACGCGCGCCGCCGTCTCGCGGGCACTGGACCGCTCGAGTATGTCGCGTGCGTCGTGCCGATCGTACTTGAGGAGTCCCGCAAGATCGGCGTGACCGGGTCGTGGCAGCCTGACGCGCCGCAGCTCGTCGTCGCTGGCCTGCGGCTGTGGCTCCGGCGACATAGCCAGCTGCCAGTTCTCCCAATCGCGATTAGGGATGGATAGCGCGATCGGCGAACCGAGCGTCTCGCCCAACCGCACGCCGGAGATGATCTCAGCCGCGTCCTGCTCGATCTTCATTCGGCCGCCGCGGCCGTGTCCCTGTTGGCGGCGCGCCAGCTCGAGGCGGATCGCCTCCGCATCCAGCGGCATCCCGGCAGGTACGCCCTCGACGATGGCGACCAGTCCCCGGCCGTG
>JABAOH010121028.1_pt1 | contig 40703 bp, 34 predicted proteins | sample 7062181 | NCBI WGS metagenome assembly JABAOH01 (sample SAMN14538630, study PRJNA623070) | marine sediment metagenome | biome: marine biome [ENVO:00000428]; feature: marine pelagic biome [ENVO:01000023]; material: deep marine sediment [ENVO:00002113]; isolation source: pool of 5 deep marine... | reverse complement strand
GTGGTGGTGGCCAACGCCCTGTCGGCTGCCGGTGCCTGGTTCACCTTCCGTGGCGGCCTGCTGGGCGCACTGATCGGCGGCATCATCGGCGGCATCGTGGGCTGGCTCATCTGGGCCGGACTCACCTACTGGGTGGGCACCAGCTTCTTCGAGGGCACCGCCGACTACGGCGAGATGCTGCGGGTGCTGGGCTACGCCCAAGCTCCCCGCGCGCTGGGCATCATCCCCTTTCTCGGCTTGGCGGCGCTGGTGTGGACCCTGATTGCCTCGGTGGTGGCGGTAAAGGAGGGCCTCGACTTCTCCCTCGGCAAAGCCATCGCCACCGTCATCGTGGGATGGCTGGCGATGCTGGTGCTCAGCGTCATCTGGGCCATCATCTTCTGAACGCCGGGGGCGCGGAGAAAGAGACCCTGCCTCCTGCGAGGCGACTCGCTATGCACCCAGGGCCGGGTTGAGGGTGTACGTTCCCGTGTGCGCCGCCTGCCCGAGCACATGACCTTCGATGGCTGCCAGCACGTCGGGTCCGGTGAAGTCACCTTCCACCGGGCAGCGCTCGACGTCCAGGGCGTAGAGCGTGAACACGTAGTGGTGAATGAGCGTGTCGTTCCACGGCGGGCAAGGCCCGTCGTAGCCGTGGTAGCTGCCCTCCATGTCGGCGTCGCCCTGAAACCAGTCGGTGTAGTTGTTGACGCCCTGCCTGGTCCCATGGGGACCGGCTGCGGCCTGCTTGCCGCGAGGCGTGACACCGTCGGAGAACTCCCCCTCTGCAATGCCCGCCGCGTCCGGGCTGACATCTACCAGCACCCAGTGGAAGAAATCGGTGCGGGGCAGGTCGGCGGGCACTTCGCGGCCCTCCTGGTTGACGTCGTCGGGCCGGGTGGGAACGTCGGGATCGTGGCAGATCAACACCAGTGAGCTGGTGCCGTCCGGCAGGTCGGCCCAAGTGAACGCAGGGTTGCGGTTTGCGCCGAAGGTCGCATGAGTGTCCGGATCGGGTACGCAGAAGGCGTACTCGCCGGGAATCCCCCCGCCGTCCGCAAAGCTGGAACTGGAAACACGCATCACCCTCACCTCCTCCCCGGGAGGCTAGCGCTCAGGTCCCTCCGGCGGGTCTCGCCGCGGCGCCGGAGGCGGCAGCACAGCGGTAGATGTGGGCGCGACGGCCCACGGCAGCCTCATACCCGGCTGCCACCGCGGCGGCGAATTCCTCCGCCCGGCCGGCATCCACGAGGGCGACCGCCGATCCCCCGAAGCCGGCGCCGGTGAGCCGTGCCCCGTGACAGCCGTCGATACGGCGCGCCGTCGTCACCATGGTGTCCAGCTCCGGGGTCGACACTGCGAAGTCGTCGCGCAGGCTCCGGTGGCTCTGGTCCATGAGCATCCCCACCTCCGCCGGATCACCCGCCGCCATAGCCCGCGCCGCCGCCGTGGTGCGGCCGTTCTCGGTGACCACGTGCCGGCAGCGGCGCAGCACCACTTCGTCGAGCCCGCCCCCCTCTGCGACCAGCCGCTCCTCGGTGAGATCTCGCAGCATGGGCACGCCGAAGAAGCGGGCACCGGCTTCGCACTGAGCCCGCCGCTGGTTGTAGGCGGAGTCGACCAGGTCCCGCCGGGTGGCAGTGTCCATCACCATCGCCACCACCCCGGAGGGCAGCGGCACCGGGGAGGTCTCCGTGCTGCGGCAGTCGATGAGGAGGGCGTGCCCGGCCCGGCCGGCGGCGGCGGTGATCTGGTCCATGATCCCGCAATTCATCCCCACCCACTCGTTCTCAGCGCGCTGGGCCAGTCGCGCCATCTCGACCGGATCCCAGCGGAGATCGGCCACCTGTATGAAGGCGGCCGCTGCCGCCAGTTCCAGCGAGGCCGAGGAGGAGAGACCCGCTCCGATAGGAACGTCGCCGGCCACGGCACCCTCCCAGCCCTGCAGCCGCCGGCCGCTCGCCTCGAGGGCCCATGCGACGCCCTTGACGTACTCTCCCCAACCCCTTCCCCTTTCCAGGTGGTCGAGGTCGAACTCGAGCGTCTGCTGGAACCCCTCCGAGTAGCACACCACCCGCCGGTCCGGCCTCGCCCGCAGCGCGATCCAGGTGGCACGATCGATGGCCATCGGCAGCACGAAGCCCCCGTTGTAGTCGGTGTGGTCGCCGATGAGGTTGACCCGACCCGGCGCGTGTGCCACCAGCGCGGCCGGTGCGCCGAAACGCTCCGCAAACAGAGTCAGGGCGCGGGTCCGAGATCGAGGGGCCACAAGGCGAGACTAGGTATCGGCGGCTATTGGGATTCCCCCATCTCCGGCAGGGTGAACCCTACCGCCGCGCCTCCGCCGTCCGCTTGGGCGGCGAACACCTCACCGTGGTGCTGGTCGACGATCTGCTTGACGATGGCCAGCCCCAGTCCGGAGCCGGGCATGCTGCGGGCGGTTGACGCTCGGTAGAAGCGGTCGAAGATGTAGGGGCGGTCCTGCTGGTCGATGCCCGGGCCCCGGTCGCGTACCTCGACGCGTCCTTCCCCAACTTCGACCTCGATGGGCGTGTCCGGCGGCGCCCACTTGTCGGCATTGTCGAGGAGGTTGCCCACCGCCCGCTCCAGCATGATGGGCCGGCCGCGCACCCAGCTCGGAGTGGTGCTCAGATGAACCACCCGGCCGGTGCGGCGGCGGGCCCGTTCCACCGCCCGCTCGACCAGCTCGTCGAGGGACAGCTCCTCCACCTCCTCGTGGACCCGGGCGTCGGTGGCCAGCTCCACCAGCTCGCCGACCAGCGCGCTCAGCTCCTCCAGCTCGAACGTCACGTCTTCCATGAGCCGACGCCGTTCGTCGTCGGGAAGCCCGTCGGCCCGGGCGAGCAACTCGAGGTTGGCCCGCAGCGCGGTGAGGGGGGTGCGCAGCTCGTGGCTGGCGTCGTCGACGAGGCGCCGCTGCTGGGTGCGCGACTCCTCCAGCGCCGCCAGCATGGCGTTGAAACTGGACGCCAGCCGTCCCACCTCATCGTCGCGTCCCACGTCGATCCGAGCCGCCAGTTCCTGCGTCTCCGCGACGTGCTCGGCGGCGGCGGTGAGCCGCCCTACGGGGCGCAGCGCGCTGCGCGCCACCGCCAGCCCCAGCAGCGCCGCCACCCCAACCCCTCCCACGCCGACGAAGACCAGCACCACCGCCAGGCCGCGCAGTGTGGCATCCACCTCGGTGAGGGGTCGCGCCAGCTGGATTGCCTCGCCGGCGCCGGCGGGCACGGTGACCATCCGCAGATGTACCCCATCCACGGTGACGTCCCGGTAGAAGGCGTCACGGCGGCGGGCCGCAACCTCCACATCGTTCTCCTCGAGGGGCAGCAGCAGCTCGGCGTTGGGTGGCGCCACCGCGAACCCGGCCTCGTTCACCCACTGGTAGTAGAGCGGGTCGAAGAACCGGCTCTGCAGCCCAAAAGGGCCTCCGGGAAGGGGGCGCCCGGCCCGCATCCGCAATCCTTCGATGCCGGCTACCGTGACCGCCCGCTCGGCGAGGCTGGCGTCGACCTCCCCCCGCAGCTCGTTGCGGGCGGCGAAATAGGCCGCCACCGACGCCAGCACTACCGCCACCGCCACCGCCGCGGCGGCGACCAGCGCGATACGGGCGCGCAGCTTCATCGCCACCGTCACGCCTCCCGCAACACGTAGCCGACGCCGCGTACGGTGTGGATCAGCCGGGAAGCACGACCAACCTCGGTCTTGCGCCGCAGGTAACCGATGTACACGTCGAGGGAGTTGGAGCTGGTGGGGAAGTCGTAGCCCCAGATGCGCTCATAGATGGTGTCCCGGGTCAGCACGATGTTGGCGTTGCGCATCAGTAGTTCCAGCAGCTGGAACTCGGTCTTGGTCAGTTCGAGGGCGGTGTCGCCACGAACGACCTGCCGCGTCCCCACGTCGAGCGCCAGGTCCGCCACCTGCAGCAGGTCCGCCTCCTGACCCGTTGCCCGCCGCAGCAGGGCGCGCACCCGGGCCAGCAGCTCTTCCAGAGCGAAGGGTTTCACCATGTAGTCGTCGGCCCCTGCGTCGAGGCCGGCCACTCGATCGGACACCTCGTGCTTGGCGGTGAGGACCAAGATCGGTGTGGTGTCGCCCCGAGAGCGCAATCGCCGGCAAGTCTCCAGGCCGTCGACGTGCGGCATCATCACGTCGAGGATGATCAGGTCGGGTTGGTCGCGCTTCACCGCGGCCAGGGCTTCGGCGCCATCGCCGGCGGTGGTCACCTCGTAGCCCTCGAACTTGAGGGCGCGCTCGATGGCCTGGCGCACGCCGCGGTCATCTTCCGCCATCAGAATGTGCCCGGCTGAGGTTTCCATCACCCTTCCGTATCTGTAATCGTCACGGTAGGCCGGAGGGCTAAGAGGTGGGTGAACCGTACCTGAGACCAACCTAAGAAACCCCTGCCGGCGGCGGCTATCGCACCAGGTTTGGGGGTGTCGGGCCGCGCCCCAAGGGGCTCTCGCTGCGGGCCCGCGGTTTCAGCCACCAGTGAGGCGCTGTGCATCGCTCGATCGAGCCGGGACGAAGTGCTCAGAAGTTCGCCTCCACGAAGTGGTGCCTTCTCGCGATCGCCGAATGTCCGCAATCGGTCGGCATGGCTAACGTGGTGCACCGGAGTTCCGCCTCCTGCGGCGATGTTGTTCCGCTTCCACTCTCATTGATCCCATGGATCTCATAGACGACCGCTACGAGCCCATTCGCACGCTCGGTACCGGAGGCATGGCCGCGGTGCTGCTGGCTCGTGACCGCCGCCTGGGGAGGCAGGTGGCCATCAAGCGCCTCCATCCCCATCTCGCCGCCGAGGAAACCATGGCAGAGCGCTTCACCAGGGAGGCGCTCGCCGCCGCCGCGCTGAGCCATCCCAACGTGGTCACCGTGCACGACGCCGGCAGCGACGAGCAGGGGCCGTACTTGGTGATGGAGTACGCCCCCGGAATCTCGCTGGCGGACCGACTCGGCCGGGACCGGCGCCTTCCGCCCGAGGAGGCGGCCGCCATTGCTGCCGCCGCGGCGGCGGCGCTGGCCCATGCCCACGAGCGGGGTGTCGTCCATCGCGACGTCACCCCGGGCAACATCCTGCTCACCGCCGACGGGCAGACCAAGCTCGCCGACTTCGGCATTGCCCGGGTGAGTTGGGATAGCACCGACCTGACCCGTACCGCCACGCTCATCGGCACTGCCGCCTACTTCTCCCCCGAGCAGGCCGCCGGGCGCGAGGTCGGCCCCGCCTCCGACGTCTACTCGCTGGGAGTGGTCCTGTACCGGATGCTGACCGGCCGGGTGCCGTTCGACGACGACCACCCCGTGGCAACCGCCCGGGCTCACGTTCACGACCCGCCGCCAGCGCCTTCCGAGCTGGCGCCGGTGGACGGCGACTTGGAGGCGGTGGTCACTCAATGTCTCGCCAAGGCCCCCGAAGCCCGCCCCAGTGCCGCAGAGCTGGCCGTCACACTGGGCCGCTACGCGGCGGACACGCCGGCTGCCATCGGCATCCTTCCCGCGTCCGGCTCCCCTGCAGAAGCTACGGACGGCACCATCGCCCTTCCCCAGGGGAACCGGTCCGTCCCGGGTGCTCCGGTGAGCAGAGACAGACGTCTGCCACGAGCCGCCTGGGTGGTGCTGGCGGCCGTGGCTCTGGCCGCGGTGGCCTCGTTCACCGCCTTCGCCGCCGGCCGCCTGGCCGGCGACGAGGCCGGGCCGGCGATCCCCACCACCCAACCGGCTCCCACCACCGTCTCTCCCAGCACGACCGTCGCCCCCACCACCACCTCGTCCAGCACGACGACGAGCACCACGCTCAACGCAGAGCCCGCCACCGTCGCCGCAGCCCTCGTCCTTCTCGGGGAACGTCTCGACGAAGTCGACCAGGGCCGGTCCGTACACCCCCGGACATTTCGCGAGCTGGAGGAGGACATCTTCGAGCTGGCCGCGGAATGGAAGGACAAGGGCGACGTCGGCAAGCTGGAAGAGGGTCTCGAGGATCTCCTCAAGAAGGTGGATGAGGCTGAAGAAAAGGACCGCCTCGACCCGCTCCCCGCCGCGGAGTTACGCCAGCTCATCGTCCTCACCTTCGAGCTCGCCGGCCTCGACCCTCCGGAGCGTTGAAACGGGCCGACCGTGTCGTCGGCCTGCTCAGCCGCAGCGACCATCAGCCGTGTGGTCGCACCCAGCGGCGGAATCCCGGCAGCAGCCGCGCGATCACCAGAGCGCCCGCCGCCGCGGCGAGACCACCCGACCATGCCGCCACCCGGGGCCCGAAGCCGGCAGCGACCAGACCGGCCTCGGCGTCCCCCAGCCGCGGGCCACCGGCAACCACCGCGATCTGCACCGCCGACAGGCGGCCCCGCAGCCGGTCGGGCGCGGTCAGCTGGAGGATGGTGTTGCGGAAGACGGCCGATATGGCATCCGCCCCCCCGCCGACCGCCAGGAAGACGAGCGCCAGCGGAATGCTGGACGTGAAGCCGAACATGGCGATGGCAATCCCCCAGACGACCACCGCCACCGTGGTGGCCACTCCCGCTCGGCGGATCCGCCCCACCCAACCCGAGGTGGAAGACGCCGCCATGGCGCCCACTCCGGGAGCGGCGAACAGAAAGCCGACGGTGGACTCGTCCCCTCCCAGCACGGTCAGGCCCAGCTCCGGGAAGAGGGCGCGGGGCATCCCGAACACCATGGCATTGATGTCGATCAAGAACGTGCCCTGCAGCTCCTGCCGCCCTTTGAGGAAGCGGAGCCCTTCGACCAGCGAGCGCAGCCCGGGGCGAGCTCCGCCTTCGGGAGGCGGGAGCGGCGCCATCACGGCGAGCATTACGAAGGCGACGCCGAAGGTGACGGTGTCGATCCAGAAAGCCGTCGCCAGGCCCAGTTGCGAGATCACGATCCCTGCGATCGCGGGCCCCACCGCCAGCGCGGTCTGATTGAGCAGCACGTTCAGCGCCAAGGCGGCGGGGAGCACCTGGGGTTCGACCAGCCGGGGAATGGCGGCATGCCGTGCCGGCATGTCGACCCCGGCGAAGAACGCGTTGAGCGCGGTGAAGACGAACACGGCCCACACGGTCGGCGCGGCCGCCATGGCGTTGACCGCCAGACCGGTAGTCGTTCCGGCGAGCAAGATCTGGGTAACGAGCAGCAGGCGACGCCGGTCGATGGCGTCGGCGAGCGTGCCTCCGAACAAGGAGCCGATGAACAGCGCCGGGAACTGGGCCAGGCCCAGCAGACCCACCGCCAGGGTCGACCCGGTGAGCGTGAAGACGTGGATCGGCGCCGCCACCACCGTCAGCTGCCGGCCGATCAGCGACACCACCTGGCCCGTATAGAGCAGGCGGTACTGCCGGGAACCCCGTAGTGGCGTGATGTCGACCAGGAACGAACGTTGGATGGCGAACCCCCGGTGCGGGCCGACAGTGTATGACGGTTCCTACGGCACCGGCTCGGCTTCTCCGCGCGGTGGTGCACCCTCGTCCTCCGGCACCCCCCCATCGCCGCCGGCGCCGAGGTGGTGAGGCGGGCGGGGAGACTCCAGCACCTCGACCTCCCCCGATGCCGGGCTCGGGTCGAGCACCGGAAAGGTCTCGATCAACCTCGAGGCGTTCCTGTTGACCAAGAGGCGGAACACATCCGGCCGGTTGTAGTGCCCGGCGAGATCATGGCGCAGCTTCATGCGCACCCCTACCTCCAGGTCGAGATCCGCGTAGATGATCTCTTCGCGGTCGCCCGGCAGCGGGCCGGCCAGCACCCGGGTGTCGGGTGCGACGATCACCGAACCACCCGACACGTCGGGGCGTCGAAGGAAATCCTCGTCTTCGGGACGGGAGGCGATCATCTCGCGGATTCGGTCGTCGATGACGCCGGCCGCGCTGATCACGAAGGCTTTCGACATCTGGGCGAACGCCCTGGCCATCGTCAGCGCGATCTCCCCCATGGGAACGCTGATCTTGGGGAAGTGGTTGGGCCATGCCATGACATGGACACGGGTGTGCTCCGCCGTCAGTGCGAAGACGGCCAACGGATTCGAGTTCTCCCCGCACATCAGGCCGCTCAGCGGACCGAAGTCGGTGGGCACCGAGCCAAACGTGTCCGGACCACCCGGCTGATGCACGAGGCGCTCGCCTACCGTGGGCACCAGCTTCTGATGCTTCCCGAGCACCGTGCCGTCGGGACCGAGAAACAGCTGCGTGTTGAACATCGTGCCGAAGCTGCCGGGCGCTTTCTCACAGGCCCCCATGACCACGTAGGCGCCGGCGTCACGAGCCGCTTGGGCGAGGGCGTCGACCTCGGGCCCTGGAATCACCAGCGCGTTCTTGAACAGCTCGACGCTGAGCCGGGTGGCGGTGGCGTCGGTGCCCGAGTAGAAGTGGAACCAGATCGGATGCGCCGGTATGAAGCCCTCCGGGAAGGCGATCACCCGGGCCCCGTCGGAGCCGGCCTGCCGGATCAGCGCACAGGCCTTCTCGGTGGAAGCGTCGCGGTCGAGGAATACGGAAGCGGCCTGTACCGCCGCGCCTCGAATTACCGGATAGTCGTCGCCCACCGTGGCCTCCTCTCGACCGCGAGGCTACCGGAGCCGAAGGTAGCCCGACTCCGCCTCCCAGGCCGCGGGCCGGGGTCCGGTTCTGCGGCGCGTTTCGCCCAGGGGTTCCCGGCCTCCAGGCTGTCCAGCCCGCGCCGCCCGAGGCCTTTCGGCCCTGGTACGCGGCAGCGCCTTTCGGCATATATGTATGGCAACAGGCAACCGGACCGTCGTCGGACGGAGGCGGTGCGACAGCAGCGAGGAGGTACCGGTCCTGCCGGCGGGTGGGAGCGGCGAGCGGAGGGGGTACCTCATGAGGCTCAGGACGACGCTGTTGATAGGGGGAGGCCTCTTCGCCTTGGGCTGGCTGCTGCTGGCGATACCCGGGCCCTCGGCCGCCTCGAGCCCGCGCCTCGCAGTGCAGGCGGAGAGCAGCGGCTGTCTCGCTTGCCACGGGGGAATCGAGTCGATCCGCGAAGAGGGAAGCGCCATGCTGGCCGCCATCCAGGGATTGGGCGCCGCCGCCGGTGATCCGGCAGGCTGCGTCGTCTGCCACGGCGGCGATCCGGCGGCGACGACCGCGGAGGCCGCCCACCAGGGTGCACCCCCGCAAGTGCTGGCGCAAGAGTTCTACCCCGATCCGGGGAGCTTGTGGATCCAGGACCAGACCTGCGGGCAGTGCCACCCCAACCGGCCCTACGCACTGGAGCGGGCCCTGATGAACACCGAGGCCGGGAAGATCCAGGGCAACATGTTCACCTGGACGGTGCAGAAGGACCACAAGGTGGTGTGGGGCAACTACACCGTCGACGATCCCGACGGCCCGGTGCCCATGTTCGGGACCGAGGCATACCAGGCCTACATGGCGGACCAGATCGCCCGCTTCCCCGACCAGTACCCGGCATCCCTGGAGCAGCTCCCCAATCCCAGCTTGGAGGACATCCTCGACAATCCCTTCGAAGCTGGTTTCACCTACCAGCGACAGCAATGCCAGCGGTGCCACGTCGGTATCCGCGGGCGGCAGGTGCGAGGCGATTACCGGGGGCTGGGGTGCTCCAGCTGCCACATCCCCTACAGCAACGAAGGCTTCTACGAGGGCGGCGACCCCACCATCCCCGCCGACGAAGCGGGACACCTGCTGGTGCACCAGATCCAGGCCACCCGGGAAGCCCGCAACGGCATCCCTGCCGAAACCTGTGTCACCTGCCACAACCGCGGCAAGCGGATCGGAGTGACCTTCCAGGGGCTGATGGAGTTCCCCTACGGGTCCCCGTTCAACGTGGCCGGCGAGTCGCAGCCTCCGCTGCACACCAAGAAGTACCTGTTCATCAAGGACGATCTCCACCATGAGACCGAGAGCCGGGAAGGCAACCCCGAGGGTGGTTTGCTGTGCCAGGACTGCCACACCAGCATCGACATACACGGCGACGGCAACATCTTCGGGACCACCCTCGCCCAAGTGGAGATCGAGTGCTCCGATTGTCACGGCACCCCGGATCGCCCCCCGTGGGAGCTGCCGCTCGGCTTCATGGAGGAGTTCGGACGGGAACTCTCCACGGAGCCGCGGGGCACTGCCGACCAGTTGCTCTCCTTCCAGACCTTCGGCACCGTCTACCCCGCCGAGGACGGTTACCTGCTCACCACCCGGGGCAATCCCTTCGGAAACGTGGTGCGGCGGGGCGACTCGGTGATCGTGCACTCCGCCACCGGCCGCGACTACCAGGTCCCGCTCCTCAGCGAGATCAGCCGCACCGGCACCTGGAAGAGCGAGGCCGCACAGGTGGCCATGGAGTCGGTGACCGCGCATCTCGACGAGATGGAGTGCTACTCCTGCCACAGCGACTGGGCGCCGCAGTGCTACGGATGCCACGTGAAGGCCTCCTATGAGGGCGGCGCCGAGGCCACCGACTGGGTAGCGATCGGCAACACCCGCTTCCCCGACGGCCTCACCATCGCCGAGCACCCGGAGGAGGCCGACCAAGCGATCACCTCACCGGGCGAGGTGTTCGGAACGTCACCGGGCGAGTCTCCCGGCGAGGTCAACGAGTCTCGCTCGTATCTGCGCTGGGAGGAGCCGATCCTGGGTATCAACGGTGAAGGGCGGGTGACCCCGCTCATGCCGGGATGCCAGGTGGTGAAGACGGTGATCGGGCCCGACGGGGAGGTGCTGCTCCACAACGCCGTCGGCACCGCTCCCGACTCGGAGGGCGGCGCGCTGGCGCTGGACATGGCGCCGGTACAGCCGCACTCGGCGACCCGGGTGGCGCGCGCCTGCGAGAGTTGCCACGCCGATCCCAAAGCGCTGGGCTACGGCATCCAGGATGGTCGCTACCAGCAGCGCTATCCGGAGGACATCGTGGTGGACCTGGAGCGTCCCGACGGCAGCATCCTGCCGCAGCAGTTCGAGATCCAGATCCCCGCCATCGCCGAACTCGACATCGACTGGAGCCAGATCGTCACCCGCGACGGGGAGCAACTCCAGATCGTGGGTTCCCACTGGCCCGACTCGCGTCCTCTCGACCAGGAGCAGCGGGAGCGTGTGGAGCGCACCGGTCTGTGCATGGGGTGCCACCGCAACATGGCCGACGACGCCTACTGGACCGGCCAGGTCGTCGCCAAATACGGGCGGATGCTCACCGACGACGAGCACGTCGAGCACATGGACCACCTACTCCGGGAGGCCACCGCCGCTGGGGAGCCGGCGGCCGACGAACCGGAGGCCGCGCCCGTTCCGGAAGAGGCAGACGACGGAATCGACATCTGGATCGTGTTCCTGACGCTGGCCGCCCTGGTGGTGGGGATTCTGGTAGGCGTCATCGCTCCGTTCCGGGCCCGGCTCTTCGGGAGGAGGTCGGCCGAACCCTGAGTCCGGCCCGAACCTGCCGTGCGGTTGGCTATGAGCCGGCCGGGAACGGCGGCGCGATGAGCTCTCTTTCGGCCGGCCCGGCTCCGGGCGCTGTCGAGGCACCGAGGCGAGGTCACTGCCGGTAGGGCTCTACCACGGCTAGTCTTGCGCCGCCGTCGACCCGAGCCTGGACCATGTCGGACGAACCCAAGTCCAGGACGCTGCCGTCCCCACGCCTGCTGGCGCTGATCGGAGGCATCGCCGTGGTCTCCGGCCTCGCCGGTGCCGCTATCACTGCCCTCCTCACCCGGGGCGAAGAGCCCGTCGAAGAACCGGACACGGTGATCTCGGTGACGGGTCAACCCGCGCTGGGGGACGCCCGCCTCAGCTTCGTCGTCGACCCTTTCGTAACCCCAGCCGTTGAGACGGTGCCCGGCCTCCAACCCGACGAGCCCCCCCGCCCGGTGGGCCGCGTCGTCGGCACGGACGGGAAGCCCGGCGACGTCGTGCTCGGCGAGCTCATCGTCACCGCTCCCGACCGCCGATCGCTCGCCGACCTGCTCGCCCGGTGGGGAGGTGAGGTGGTCGATGGCTTCGAGGATGATCCGCTGCGGGCACCCGATGATCCCATCGGCTTTCTGATCCGCATCGACCCGGAACTCGTCCCCTTGAGCCGCCTCACCAGCGACCTTCGCGCCGTCGAGCCGGAGCACGAGGGGCGCATCACTGTGAGCTCCGAAGAGGTGCTGGCGCTGCTGGCAGCCGCCGCCTCGGAGGCCGCGGCGGACGGCTTGAGCGTCAGTCTCAATTGGGTCGCCAGCCCCGCCGGGATCGAAGACGCCACCGCCACCGAGGCTCCCGACGTGCAGCCGCTCAACCCCTTCCGATGGGGGTACATCAGCTCGGGATCGGCCCAGGACATCGGCGTCGACGCGGCATGGCGGCTCCTGCACGGCGCCGGCAAGCTGGACAACCGGGTACGGATCATGGTGATCGACGGGGGTTTCACCGCCAACCTGGACTTCCCCGACGCCCTGGAGATCAAAGAGGCGGAATGGGGCGAGGAGAACAACCTGAAATGCGGCGGTGCGCCGTGTCCGTGGCACGGCACCGACGTCAGCATCGCCGCCCTGGCCCAACTCGACAACGAGTACGGAGCGGTCGGCCCCGCAGGTCCGATCGGCGAGCTGGTGGCGTTCGGCCAGTTCCTCGACATGTGGAAGACCTTCCGCCGGGCCAAGGAGGTCGTCGCCGACGAGGACATCGACGTCGTCAACATGAGCTTCTCCTGGGATGTCTGCTGCCTCAAGTCGGCGACGGAGAGCGCCGCCGACAAGCACTTCAAGGACATGAGGAACGCTGGGGCCATCCTCTTCGCCGCCGCCGGCAACGACGGCCTCGACGTCGACTTCGAGACCTGCGTCGGGAACTCGTGCTCGGAGACCCGGCTGACCATTCCCTGTGAGAGCGCCCAGGTGATCTGCGTTGGCGGCATGGGCTGGAACACTCCTTTCAAGGCACCGGGATCCAACTACGGCAACAAGACCGGGGACAAGACCGTGGAGATCTACGGGCCGTACTGCGTGTGGACGATCAAGGATCCCGCCAACGCCTTCTCCCAGAACGCCGTCAGGACCACGTGCGGAACCAGCTTCGCCTCGCCATTCGTGGCCGGCGTCGCGGCGCTGGTCAAGGCCGCCGATCCCGGCCTCGGCCCCTCCGAGATCTGGGAAATCCTGCGTGACACCGCCCACGAGGGCGGCGTGGGCTTCGACATCGTGGTGAGCGGCCACCAGCGCCGCATCAACGCCCGCGGCGCCGTCGCCGCCGCGCTCGGCGTCGAGGTCGCATCCCCGCAAGTGAACATCCTCACCCCCGCCAACGGCGCCGAGTTCTCGGTCGAAGAGTTCCTCGAGTTCAAGGGGACCGCCACCGAGTTCACCGGGATCCCGCTCCCGCTGCTGTGGGAGAGCAGCATCGACGGCCCCCTCTCCGACCAGCCGACCTTCGACACCGTGGGGTCGACACCGCTCACTCCCGGCGTGCACGTGATCACCGCCACGGCCAGAGACATCACCGGCGCGGTGGGCAGCAGCCAGGTCACGATCGAGGTCATCAACGAACCGCCCGAGCTCAGCATCGCTTCTCCGCTACCAGGCACCAAGCTCTTCGAGGGCGACGGCGTCGAGCTCATCGGCTACTCCAAGGACCCCGATACCTTCGGTCCGCTGGCCGACGCCAACGTCGGGTGGGGAGTCCACCGGCAGCCGGGCGGCGTCGGGGTGTTCTCCGGCTTCGGGCACAAGACCAGCGTCCCGGCCGGCAACCTCACCCCGGGCAATTACACCGTCGTGTTCTCCGGAACGGACGGCGGCGGCACCAGCTTCGCGGTGTCGAGCTTCACCGTGATCGACGTGCCGGCGGGCGAATCGGTTCCGCTGGTCCAGATCGATACCCCCGAATCGGGCGAGTCCTTTGGGGCAGGCAACGGCAACCCGGTGAAGATCACGTTTGCGGGTTCGGCCTTCGACAATCAGGACGGTTCGCTGTCCGGCACCCGGCTCCGCTGGACGGCCATCAGCGACCGGGGCACGGCGATGGTGCTCTGCCGGGGCAGCGACTTCCCCGAGGACCCCTATGCGGGAATGGACGGAGGCACCATCGGCGATCTGGTCCTGCCGGGCAATCAGGGCCCGCAGAACATCCAGATCGCGAGGAACTGCAGCAGCGTCACCTTCGACCTGGGGCTGGATCAAGACTCGGTCGGCTCGACCACGTGGGCCATCAAGCTCGAAGCCATCGACCGCGCCGGGCTGGTGGGCTCGCTGTCGATTCCCATCGAGGTCTACTTCGTCACCGGTTGAGCAGGCGGCGCCCGGCCGGGGAGCTAGGAGCCGCCGCCGCCCTCGGCGAGTCCCTTGATCCCGGCGACGACCGCCTGCATGTGGCGGCGATGCACCTCGTCACGCCGGGCGATGATCTCCTCTTCCCGCTCCGGTTCGGCCTCGATCAGCCGCGTGAGCCCGCTGGGGCCGGGCCCGAGCCGGCGGTGGAAGGTGAGGGTCGTTCCGTCCGCTGCAGGACTGATCCGGAAGGTCCACGTCGCCCCGGGGTTGTTCGGGTCGGAGACCGCCCAGGCGAACTCCCGCTCGGGCTCGAAGGCCACCACGTACGAGGTGGTCTCCCACTCCCGGGAGCCGCGGGCATTGCGGCCGCGAAAGGTCGACCCCAGGGCGGGGCCGGCCTCGTCGAGCCACCGCGCCTCCTGGAACTCGTCCTGGAAGCGGGCGGGGAGGTTGATGTCGGTCACCAGCTCCCATACCGCGGCGGGCGACGCCGCGATGTCCGCGGAGACCTCCACCACCGGGCCGTCTTGGAATCGTGCCATGGCGGGAGGGTACCCAGGGTTGACCGGCGGTGCGCCAGAGGTTGCGGCTCCCGTACGGCTGGAGCCGCCCCTCGGGGCGGCTCCAGTGCGTCCGTTCGATTCGCCTCAGTCGTGGTGTCCCGGTGGTTCGTAGTGCGAGTTGCACGCCTCGACATCAGAGGCAAAGCCCCCGGGCTTGAGGCCGGCAAAGCCGTGATGGCTGCCGGGCTTGTGTCCCTGTCCCAGCGCTCCCTCATGTGCCAGCGGCACGATGTGAGAGAGCCCGTATTGCCGTCCGCTGTCGCAGGTCGTGGGGTGGGCGGACGCCGCCGGAGCGATCACCACCACCAGGAGCAACGCCGCCACCAGGAGCAACACCACCCGCTTCATCGCCTTCCTCCTCCCCGGCCACCCTGCGTGGCCGTCGGGGCATTATGGACGGCGCCCCGTAGCCTGTAAAGGGGGAGCAAGGGACGCCATCGCGGCAGCGAATCGGACGCAGCGGGCACCGCGGCGCGCGCGCCGCCCTCACCGGCCTCCACTCCTACACTCTCCCCGTCCACGGGAAGAGGTGCCCATGCGGTTCTTGAGCGACGAGTACATGGCGGCCGCCACCTCGGCGCTGGCCGGCCACGCCGAGATCACCGCCGCCGCGGACCAGACCGACTTGAGCTTGCAGTTCGTGGTCACCGATCCGCCCGGCGAGGACACGGTCCACTATTACCTGAAGATCGGCGGCGGCGCGGTGGAGATGGCGCGGGGCGAGCTGGAAGCCCCCGACGTGCGGATCACCAACAGCTACGAGACCGCGGCCAAGCTGGCACGAGAGGAGATCAAGGACCAGATCGCCTTCCTCACCGGCAAGCTCAAGGTGGCGGGCAACATGGCCCGGCTGATGGCCAACATGTCCACCTTCAACCAGATCCGCAGCACCCTCAAGAACCTCGACATCGAGTACTAGCCCGCCGGACCGCACTTCCCAGACGACATCGCGAACCCCGGCCGGAGCCCACGAGGAGGTACCCCTTGCCCGACGAGACCGTCGGCCTCACCCGGGGACGCCGGCTGGCAGATCGGCGTGCAGCGCAGCGTGCCCGCACCCCTCGACGAGGTCTGGGCCTTCCTGCTCAGCCCGGAGGGGCTCGTCCTCTGGCTGGGGTCCGGCGCCCGCCTGTCCCCGCAGAAGGGCACGGCCTACCGCACCGAGGAGGGCACGACCGGAGAGGTCCGGGGCTATCGGGAGCTGCAGAAGATCCGCTTGTCGTGGCAGCCTCCAGGCCGGGCCGAACCCTGCATCCTTCAGGTGGCGGTGACACCGAACGCCACCGGAACCGCCATCCGTCTCCACCAGGAGCGGCTCGCCGGCTCGACCGAGCGGGCGCAGATGCGCCGCCACTGGCAGCAGGTCCTGAGCGTCCTGGCCGCGCGCTGGGGAGCGTGACCGGGCCGCCACCACTAGGGCGGCTCTTCGAGACGCAGCCTCCATCGCGGCCGGCCGGTAGCGTGGTGATCGTCGGCCGGAAGCGAGGAACGACCCATGGACCTGGAGGAGACCCTGCTCGATCTCGAGCGGCAGTTCTGGCAGGCGGCCGGTGACCCCGACTTCTACCGCGGCGGCTTCGCCGACGACGGGGTCATGGCCTTCCACGTGGGAATCATGAACAAAGCCGAGATCCTGCGGTCAATGGATGGAGCCGGCGAGTGGGCGGAATTCAGCATCGACGAGCCCCGCTTCGTGCAAATCGCGCCCGACGCTGCTTCCCTCACCTACACGACCCGAGCTCGTCCCGCCGGCTCCGACGAGCACTACGCGGCGGCGATCACCAGCGTCTACGCCCGCCGCGGCGAAGGGTGGCTGCTGGTCCTTCACCAGCAGACGCCGCTCGAGTCCCCGTAGCGGTCGCCGCGGCTACCGCGAGCGCGGGCAGCGCCGGCGGCGCGGCCTCACGCCTTGGGCACCAGCGGTTCCGGTTGCTCGGTGCGGAACCACATGACGCGCTGCGGGAAGGGGATCACGATGCCTTCTCGGTCGAATGCTTCCTTGATGCGGCGGCGAATCTCCCGGCCGGTCGCCCACTGTTCGCCCGGTTCGGTCCTCACGACGAGCCTGATCGCAATCGCGTTCTCCCCGAAACGCTCCACGCCCCATATCTCGGGTTCCTCCAGGACCGTGGCGTTCTCCAGGCGGTCACGCCACACCGAGTCCGCGGCCTCCTTGATGACCCGCATGGCGTGATCGATGTCGGTGTCGTAGGCCACCTCGATGTCGAGAACGGAGCGCGCCCATCGCTGCGACTTGTTGGCCACCCGGTGGATCTCCCCGTTGGGGAAATACCACACCGTCCCCTCGACGTCCCGGATGCGCGTCGTCCGCAGGCTGATCTCCTCGACCACGCCCACCGCATCTCCCAGCTCGACGAAGTCGCCCACGCTGTACTGGTCTTCGATCATCATGAAGATGCCGGCGAGGAAGTCGCGGACGATGGTCTGAGCCCCAAACCCCAGCGCGATGCCGGCCACGCCGGCACCCGCCAGCAGCGGTCCCAGGCTGATGTCGAGCTCGGAGAGCGAGATGAGGATGGCGACGCCGAAGATGATCGCGGTGGCGACGCTGCGCAGCACGGTGCCCACCGTTTCCGCGTGCTTCTTGGCCCGCTCGGTGCCCTGTCCGAGCCGCCGGGCCTTCTCGACCGCCTTGTGCTGCAGGGTGGCGAAGCGACCGTCGCCGACCTCGTCGGCCTCGCGGCGACGCAGCTTCTCCTCCCGGTCGGTCACCATGCGAGTGACGGACCGTTTGATGACGCGTCGCACCAGTCGGTTGAGCAGGTAGGCGACGAGGAGGATGAGGATGACCTTCAGTGGTCGCTCAACGATCCAGTCCACGGCCTCGGCCAGACGCTCGTTTCCGGTAACGTCAAACACCCAGTCGCAGATGAAATCCGGGCTCTCGCCGCAGACGTCTGCGGCTTCCTCGGCGACCTGGGCCGCTACTGCTGCTGTCATCTCTCCCTCCCGATGTCTCAGCTTCCTCGGACGGGGCGGAGATGCCCCCTCGGAGCGATTGCGCCGGTAGTGATGTCACCCTCCACCCTAAGGTCCGCATCCCAGGCCGACCCTCGAGCGAGCCCGGCCGCGGCGGTTTCCCCATGCAGTCAGTTGGGAAGTGCCCGCGCGACCTGGCTCGAGGCGGCGGCACCACTGGATACCCGCACCCGGCCGGCAGGGACTAGCCGGCGTCGGAGAGCGCCGCGCCCGGCTCCAGCCCCCGCGTTCGGGCAGCAGCGCCCATACCGTGACCGCCCCCACCGCGTAGCTGACCGCTACCGTCGACAGCGCCGGGCCGATCCCGCCCAGGGGTCCCGCCAGCAGCCCGGTGAGGCCCGGCGCCGCCGCCGACCCGCCGATGTCGGCCACCCGCACCAGCGCGCCGACCCTGCCCCGCACCCGTTCCGGAAAGGGCTCCGTGGTGTAGGCGGACATGACTGGGGCGGCGCCGGTGAGGAAGAAGATCACCGCCCCCAACCCCATTGCCCTAGGAAGGTCGGTCGCGGCGCGAAACGCGAACAAGGCCGCCACCGCCGCACCGAAGAAGAACACCGCCGCGGTGGGCCGCCGACCCCAAGCGTCCATGAAGCGTCCGGCGACGAAGAAGCCGCTCGCCGCCAGCGCCCAGACCACGAAGTAGCCCGGGTTGATGGCGGTGAGGTCCCACCCCCACTCCTCCAGCACCAGGGTGGAGGCGAACACGGTCAGCGAGGTCGGCAGCAGGGCGAACAAGAACCCGAGCGCGGAGGCGCCGGCAACCCACTTGCGCCGTACGGGTGAGCGGGACGCGGTGGGCCGGGCGCCGAGTGTCTCCGGCAGGTCGCGCCGCGCCCGGGCCACGAGCACCAGCGGCAGGATTCCCACCAGGTAGAGCCACCGCCACGAGGCCCCCGTCGCCACCACCACGAAGAAGCCCAGCCCTGCCCCGGCCTGGCCCAACGCCAGCATGGAGGAGAGCAGCCCCAGCACCCGTCCCCGGCGGTCCTGCGGCAGCGTCTCCACCACCACGATCGAGGCCAGCACCCGCTCGGCACCGAGGAACACCCGGGCAACGAACTGGAGGATGGCGAAGTCCACGACTCCTTGCGAGAAGGCGGTGAGGAACGTGGCCACGGTGTAGCCGGCAATGGTGGCGGTCAGCACCGGGCGCCTCCCGAAACGGTCGGCCAGCGCCAGCAGGCCGAGGGATCCGAAGGACCCGGCGAATACGATGGATCCCACCGCCCCGGCTGCCGCCAGCGACAGCGAGAACTCATCCCGGATCAGCGGGAGCGCCAGCCCGAGGATGAGCGCGTCGTACCCCTCGAAGAAAGTTGCCGGAGCGAGCAGGGAGATGGTGCGCCGGTGGGTGGCGGCCGGCGGCCGGACACGTCAGGCTCTGGGATCGACGAGGATCTTGCCGCTGGCGTGGCCCTCGATCTGCGCTCCTATGGCCGAGCCGAGGTCGTCGAGTCCCACCACGCCGGTCACGATATCCGCGGTCTCGGGATGAGCCCGCAGGTGCTCCACGGCCGCTCGCAGCGAGTCGATGGTGGGGCCGGAGATGGAGAAGGCGCGCTGCTCGCGCAGCGTCATGCGCAGCAGCAGCACCGGCGACTTGGGGATGCCGAGGATCCCCACGGTTCCCTGTGGCCCGCAGACGTCGAACGCCTGCTGCAGAGCATCGGCGTGGCCGGAGCACTCGAAGGCCAAGCGGGGACCGTGGGGGTCGATGGACAGCGCCGCCTCGTAGGGATCCTCCCGGGTGGGGTCGAGCACCTCGTGGCACCCGAGTTGTCTGCCCAGCCGGCGGCGCTCTTCCCGGGGCTCACCACCGATCACGGTGCACCCCGCCGCCACCAGGCCGGCCACCGTGCACAGGCCGATCGGGCCCAGGCCGCCCACGTAGGCGAGGTCGCCGGGCTGCGGCGCGGCGAGGTCAACGGCCCGCAGCGCCACCCCCAGCGGGTCAGCGAGGGCGGCAGCCCGGTCGGGGACGCCGTCGGGCACCGCAATCAGGTGTGCCGAGGGGTAGCAGGCATACTCGGCGAACCCGCCCCAGCGGTCCTGCACCGGGTCCTCGCAATAGCGAGGGTGGCCTTCGCGGCACCACAGGCATTCGCCGCAGCCCCGGGGAGGAAACACCACCACCCGCGTGCCCGGCTCCCAGCTGCCCGCCGGGTCGTGGTCCACCACGCCCACCACCTCGTGGCCCAGCACGACGTCGGGCCCGGCGAGAGCGCCTCCCGGGAACACCGACAGATCGGAGCCGCAGATGCCGCAGTAGTGCACCGCGAGACGGACCTCGCCCGGGGGAGGCTCCGCAACGGCGACTTCCCGCACGGTCATGGTGGCCGCGGCTTCGAAGAAGGCGGCGCGCATACGGGGCGTCGTACCCGCCGCTTCTTGGCCCGCCACGTGCCCCTCCCGAGAGCCGCCGCCTCGGCGAGAATATACTCGCCGGGCGATGCCGGACCCGACCCACGGTGGCGTCCACGCGGCGCGGGCTCTGGCCGCCTCGGGAGTGTCGACGGTCTTCGCCCTCCCCGGCGGCCACGTGCTCCCGCTGTTCGACGCAGTCCGCGCCGAAGGGCTCCGACTGATCGACACCCGCCACGAGGAGAACGCGGTGCTCATGGCCGCGGGGTGGGCGCTGGCCACCGGCGAAGTCGGCGTCGCCGCCGTCACCGCCGGACCCGGTCTCACCAACGCCCTGCCCGGCATCGCCGAGGCCCACGCTTCCGGGATTCCCGTCGTGGTCATCGCGGGTCGCACCGCGGTGGCGCAGCGGCAAAGGGGGGCCGTCCAGGACGTCCGCCAGTTGGAGATCGTCGCCCCGGTCACCAAATGGCGCGCTGAGTGCCTGGGGCCCGACCAGATCCCGCGGCTGGTCGGCGAGGCGGTACACCAGGCCCGCTCGGGAGCACCCGGAGTGGCCTACCTCGAGATCCCCCAGGATGTCTTCGCATCCCGCACTCAGCCCGCAGCATCACCGCACCCGAGCGGCCATCCGAGCGAAGCGCGCTCCGTCCCCCCGGCGGAGGGGCTGGCTCGGGCGGTGGCGTTGCTCGCCGCCGCGGAGCGCCCGGTGGTGCTGGCCGGGTCGGGGGCCTTCTTCTCGGGTGCGGGGGCCGCGCTCACCGAGTTCATCGAGGCGACCGGGATCCCCCTGGTCACCACCAGCGCGGCCCGGGGGATCGTCGATGACGGCCACCCCCACTGCGCCGGCAGCCTGGTGCACGGCGGGGTGGCGCTGGCCTCGGCGGACGTGTCCCTCCTGCTCGGCTCCCGCTTCAACGCCAACCTCATCTACGGCGGGCTCCCCCTGTTCGCCCCCGACCAGCGGGTGATCCAGGTAGACGTGCGCCCTGAGCACCTCGGCGGGCTGCGCCGCCCCGAGCTGGCGCTGGCGGGGGACGTGGCGGCCACGGTGCGCGCCCTCACCGCGGCCTGGGAGGGCGATCCCCGGCGCTGGGAGGTGTGGCGAGACGACGTCGCCGACGCGGCTCGCTCCAGCCGGGATTCGTGGTCGGCCGAAGCCGACGGGCCGGCGAAAGGCATTCATCCCGGCTGGCTGGCCCGCACGGTGGCCGAGTTCGCCGACGAGCGCGGGCCGGGAACCTTCGTCACCGACGGTGGCGACAGCGTGGTGTGGGGCCTCGCCTTCGCCACCGCTCACCGGCCCGGCACCCACATGTTCATCGGCTCGGCGATGGGCACCCTCGGGGTGGGACTGCCCTTTGCGGTGGGGGCCCGGGCGGCGCGGCCTGAAGAGCCGGTGGTACTCCTCACCGGCGATGGCGCCTTCGGCATGTCGGCGATGGAACTGGACACTGCGGCCCGCTACCGCCTGCCGGTGCTGGTGGTGGTGGTGAACAACGGGGGATGGGGTGACGTGCGCCACGAGGCGCGCCTCGCCTTCGGCGAGGAAACCCCCCTGCTCCCGATGTCGCCGATGCGCTACGACCTGCTGGCGAACGCGGTCGGCGGCCACGGAGAGAGGGTCCAAGACCCGGCGGCGGTGCGTCCCGCCTTGGAGCGAGGCATGGCGGCGGTGCGCGACGGGGTCCCGGCGGTGGTCGACGCCGTCTGTGACCCCGACGTCGTCAGCGACTTCATGGCCAACCTCGCCGGCCTGGAGCTGATGTAGCGAGCCCGCCGCGGGGACGGTTCACCTCATGTTCGACCACGCGCCGTGGTGGTCGGCCCGCCCCGCCCCGGCATTGAGGAGTAGGCTCCAGTCAATGCGCGCCGCACGCGCGGCGGTAATGGGAGTTGGCAACGATGAGGGGAGGTGGTGTTGTGAGAGACACCTACCGAGGAGGAGGTCGCTTGGTGGCGTGGCGCCGGAGATGGCCGGCGTGGGTGGTCTTGGCACTGGCGGTGGCGGTACTGCCGGCACCGGCCGCGGCCGGCGCCCCGTGGCTCACTCCACAGGCGCCGTTCATCACGCTCGATCCCGGCGTCCCTGCCGGTTCGTCGGTTCTCGCCATCATCAGCGTTGGCGAGACGTACGACGGCTTCCTGTTCGAGGGGATTCCGGACGGCATCGGGCTGGCGCCCGGAGCAGTGGATGGCACGGTGGAGGCATACGTCAGCCATGAGCAGACCACGGTTCCGTTCTTCGGGAGCGCCGACTTCCAGGACGCCTCGGTCTCCAAACTGACACTGGACACCACCACCGGTGCGGTCGTGGGCGCCTCCGTGGCGATCCCGCCGACGGTCGGCTACCTGCGGTTCTGTTCGGCGTCGATGGCGGGTCCGGCGGAGGGCTTCTCGACGTACACATATTTCGCCAACGAGGAAGCCAACGACGTCGTCGACGTGCCGACGGATGCGCCGTATGGGCCCGATCCCGGTCTGAACGGGCAGCGACAGGCGGGCTACGTGGTGGTGCTCGACACCGAAACCGGAGACTTCACCCAGGTCGCCGGGATGGGTCGCCACAACCACGAGAACACGATCGCGGTCCCCGGCTGGAACCAGCTCATGATGCTGTCGACCGACGACACCTTCAATGCGCCGTCGTCGCAGCTCTACATGTACCTGGCGAACCACGAGTCCCACGTCTGGCAGGACAAAGGGAGCCTGTGGGCCTTCCGGGTCACCCGCACCGACGGAGGACCGGTGGACGCTACCGACCCGTTCAACGAAGCCAACGACTACCTGGACATCCAACCGGGAGACGACTGGCAGGGTCAGTTCATTCGGGTGCCGAAGGAGATCGCCCGCGGCACCACCGGGGTACCTCCCCAGGATGCACTGGAGGACTGGTCGAACGAGAACAACGTGTTCCAGTTCATCCGCCTCGAGGACCTCGCCTACGACAAGAACCACCCCCAGACGGTGTACGCAGCGGATACCGGCCGTAGCCGGATCATCCCCGATCCGGCGACCGGTCGCCTGCGGCGGGGCCCGGGGGGAACCGTTGGCCTGGCCGACAACGGCCGCATCTTCAAGTTCGTGTTCAACGAGAACAATCCCCGCAAGGTGGACAGCTTCTCGGTGCTCGCCGACGGCGACGCGCCGGGCTCGGACGTGTACGTGCCGTTCGTCAGCCCAGACAACCTGGACACGAGCGCCAACAGCATGATGGTGCAAGAGGACGCCGACAACGCCAAGATCTGGCAGTACGACTTCGCCGACGGGACCTGGCAGATAGTGGCCCAGGTCAACGACCCGGACGGGGAGTCGAGCGGCATCGTCGACGCCTCCCACTGGTTCGGCGACGGCGCCTGGCTGCTGGACGTCCAGGGCCACGGCCTGTGGATCGATCAACAGCAAGTCGGCGACGTGATCTTCAAGCGGGAGTCGGGTCAGCTGCTGCTGATGACGATTCCGGGATCCTGACCGCCAGAGCGACACAGAGGAGGCCGGGGTCGTCCCGGCCTCCTCTCGCGCCTGCGTCGGGTCGACGGTGGGGCGGCAGACTGCTGGTGGGGCAGCAGCTCAGCAGGTGTCGAACCCGTACCCGGCGCTGATCTCGGCGACCTCTGCCCCGGCGGCGCTGGGGGCGCGGTCGAGGACCCCCCACAGATGCAGTGGCTCCCCTTCCCACGGGGAGGGAAGCGAGGTGCGCACCTGCCAGTGCCATTGTCCGGTGAGCTCGTCCTGCTCCGCTTGCAGCGTCACATCGTCGCCGTAGGCCTCCTCCAGCTCGGCGACGGTGGCACCCACCCCGATCCCGGCGGCGGTTATCAGCTCCGGACCGTACTCGCCGGGACCGTGATAGATCCATCCGTTGAGGTGCGGCTCCCCGTCGTCGCGGAAGCCGTCGGCGTCGCTGAACATCACCTGGAGATTCGGACGCTCCCACGACATGAAGCGGGCATAATGACGGGCCGGGTAGCCGACCACCTCGAACATCTCCACGTCCGGCTGGGGTGCCGTCTCGTGGACTTCGTCCCTCGCCGCCGGTCCCAGCAACGCGGTGAGCGCTTTGACCGCGGCGTCCATGGGCGCGCCGAAGTCGACCGGCCCCAATCCGTCGGCCCGCAGCTCCAACGGCGGGTCGTAGTACACCGGCACTCGCAGCTCGGTGGTGTGCCCCAGGGCGTTGGTAGCCGCGAACACCGCCACGTTGCCTCCCGGGTTCAACCGCAGCACGATCGCCCACGACCCGTCGTCGGCTACCTCCACCGGATAGCGGCCCGCCGCCACCAGGGTCACTCCCGCGGCGACGGTACCTTCGAACCGGCACTCCCGGTGATCCACGTGGGCACCCGGACTCGGGTAGGACACTGCGACCGGTGCCGGCCAGATGGCGGCCCGACCGGGGACGTCGAGCGGCGTGACCCTCCCTTCGGAGTCGACGAGCACCGGGGGGAGGGTCACGCCGCTCGGCCGGCTCCAATCGACGCGTCCCACCAGGGCGTAGGCCCCGTCGAAATCGATCCAGGTCGGCTGGACACCGACCTCGCCGATCTCCACTCGCAGCAGCTCCTCGTCATTGGCGGTGTCCCGAAGCACCAGCACCGGCGCCTCCGCGATCCGCTCCCAATCTGGCGGGCCCGCCCACCAACTGGAGTAGGCATAGGCGAGGCGGCTGCCGTCGGGCGCCAACGCCGCCACCGTCACTCCGCTGCAACCCTCGCCCCGGGCGCAGTTGGGAGTAGGCCCCAGCAGACAGGGCACGCTCCCGACCCAGCGCTCCTCGCCGGCTTCATTGAGCCATGCCCCTAGCTCGAGGATGCCGGCGCACGAATCCTCCTCGGCGTAGCCGTTGACCGCGATGGCTACCCACTCCCCCCCGAGATGCACCGCGATGGCGTCAGATTCGAAGCTCCCCACTCGGCCCAGGTTGCGTTCCTCGCCAGAGTCGAGGTCGCGAAGCATCAGATACTCGACGTCGAAGTCCCATAGGCATTCCTCGTCGTCGGGCGGGCAATCGTTGGGAAGGCGGGTCCACTTCACGTACGCAAGCGTGGGGCGCCCTTCGACCTCGACCACCTGGACCGCGGTGAGGAAGCGGGCGTCCTCGCCGTCGACCAGCACCACCGGCTCCGCATCGAGAGCCGGCAGCCAGCGGATGGGGACCGGCCCCCTCGTGCCGGACCCGACCTGGAACACCACCCCACCGCGCCCGTCGGGAAGCGCCACCGCCACCGGCTCCCCGCTCCAGACAGGGGTGGTCCCGGTGGGAGTCCACAAGTCGATGCCACCGTCGTGCGCCAGCAGCAAGGCCGGTGCATCGGGCGGGATGGAGGGTGGAACGGGCAGGGTGTTGGTAGGCGCGGGCAGGGTGCTGGTAGGCGCGGGCAGGGTCGTCACCACCGGCGACGCCGAGGTCGTCGTCGGCGCGGCGGGTTCCTCGGCGTCCGATCGGCACCCGGAGGCCAAGAGCAGCCCCACCACCAGCAGCGCCACCGAGCGTTTCATTGCACCGCACCCCCGTTACCACCCGGCAAGCGCGGGGCCCGTGCTCCCGCTACCACCGGAACCGTCCGCCGCATCGCTAACCCCCTGAGCCGCCCGTTCCTCTTGCGCTCACCGCGGAGAACGCGGGCTCCACACATTCAACGTCGCCACGCCCCGGTTGGTTGCCGGGTCCGACCCAGTCAGGACCCCTGCCGGCGCCGGAGCTCGGTGACGGCGCGCCCGATGCGGCGGCGGCGGGTCTCCTTGCGCTTGGCGTCCTCGATCCACACCAGGAACTCACGACGATGCGACGGCGGCAACCCCGCGAAGGCCTCCAAGACCCCGGCCGAGTGGAGCGCGTCCCGCACGTCGGCCGGGAGCCGCGGTCGCCGCGCCGACCCGTCCCTCCACAGGCGCAGCCGCACCACCTCCCCCGCCCCGACGCCTGCAGTTCGCCGCATGGCGGCATTGAGATACAGACGGTGCCGTCCCCCGCCTCGAGGGGTGAGCGTGGAGCGGATGCCCACACCGTCCAGTAGCCCCAGCACCGGGACGTTGCCTCGCTCCCCGAACCAGGCGCTCACCTCCTCGGGAACGTCGACGGCGAAGTTGACGCCGATGGCGTACACGGCCGCAGCGAATACCGGTGCGGTTGCCCGCGGCCGTCGAGCCTCCGGCGCCAATCCGGCCACGTAGTTGGCCATGGCCCGGACCCTACGTGATCCGGCGCGACCCCCAGCCCCGGAAGGGCGAGCTGCGCACCGCGGCGCGCACCCTCCCGTCACGGGTCCGGAATCGCCAGCGCCGGCGCGGTCAGGGCGCCGGAACGTAGACGAGCTCGCCGAGGTCCCCCAGCCTCACCCGCACTGCGGCGTTTTCCTGCCCCTCCAGCGTCACATCGAAGTAGATGTAGCCGGTGGGACCGCCCACCGCCCGGAACTGGGTGGGTCCGGTGGGAATCATCGCCAGCGCATCATCCTGAGCACCGGCGCACGCCACCAACTCGCCGTCGTGCAGGGTCACCTCGAACCCCGGCGGCGCCTCCCCAAGCGCAGCCGGCCAGTCGCTTCTCTCCTCGTCCAGCACATAGCTGCCCACCATGCGCTCCCGCTCGGTGGCGGTCAAGTCAACGCGCTCTCCTGCGGGGGGAACATCGGCCGCCGAAGCGAGGTAGTCGCTCAGGCCGGAGGACTCGGGATACACCTGCTGGTGGACGCCGCCGAGGCGGTCGACGAGGTCGGTGCGGCCCACGCTGTGGAACAGCATGCGGTGCGACCACAGCTCGCGTTCCAGGAAGGCCCGTATCTCCGGCTCAGCGACCCCCTCCAGCTGCGCCACCAACTCGGCCGCCGGAGCCTCCCAGTCGATGTCGGGAACGGCGACGCCGTGGAGGCGGGGGAACACGAACTCCTCCCAGAACGCCAGCGCCGGAGTGGAGTACATCACGTCGCCTCCGCCGAGCGGGAAGGGCGTGGTCAGGTTGGGAGTGTTCGCCAGCAGGATGAAGGTCAGGTCTTCGTCGGGCACCTTGAGGTAGAGAGCGGATTCGGACGGTGGCTGCCGCCCGCTGTGCCACAGCAGCCGGGTACCCTCGTGGTCCTGGACGTACCAGCCCAGCCCGTAGCTGAACTCAGCGCGGGAGCTCTGTACCGGGATCGCGGGGGCCACCATCTCCGCCTTGGCCTCCGGCGTCAGCAGCCAGTCATTGTCGAGTCCCGCGTCGAAGGCGGCCAGGTCCACGACGGTGGATATGAGGCCGGCGGCCGGGCTGAAGTGGGTCACGTAGCCGCCGTCGACAACCTGATAGGAGCTGTCGAGTTGATAGGGCCGCGCCATGCCGCTCCTCACTTCGTCCCAGCGCGTCTCCCGCTCCCCCGCGGTTCCGAGCTGGCCGCACGCCACATAGTTGGGGGCGGTGCTCGTCATTCCCAAGGGCTCCAAGATCCGCTCGCTCAGCTCCTCGGCGAACGGCCGGCCGGCAGCACCCTCCACTACCTCGCCCAGCCGCGCATACCGGCTCCCGTCGTAGTTGTGGGTCGTCCCCGGCACTCCTTCCGAGGTGTGGGTGAGCAGATGCCGTACCCGGATCACTCCGGCGGCCGGGTAATCGTCCACTCCGTAGTCGGCGATCGGATCGTCCAGGTCGAGGAGCCCTTCTTCGACGAGCTGCATGATCAGGGTGGCGGCGATGGGCTTGGTGACCGAAGCCAGCAAGTAGGGGGTGGAGGCGGTCGCCGGGACGTCATCGGCCAAGTCGGCGCGGCCGAAACCCTGAGCCCACACCAGCTCCTGGTCTCGCACCACGGCGGCGGACATGCCCGGAATGCGCAGACGCGGGCGGAGGTACTCCAGTTCGGCGGCGAAGCGTTGGAAGTCGACCTCCCCCTCCACCGGCGTGGTGGTGGTGGAGCCGGCACTTCCCTCGCAAGCGGCCACCAGCACGAGCCCCAAGAGGAGACACGACAGCCGGCGCATGAGTCCACCCTTTTCCTGGACCGCCTCCGCTGCCGCCATAGTGGCCCGCCGGAGCGCCCGGCGCATAGGGACGCTCGGCCCTATCGGGCCGTCGGTCGGCTCCCACCCGCCTGCAGGACCGGCTGCTGCCCACCCGAGAGCCGCGGATCGCCAACAACGGCACGCCCCCTTGGGAACTTCGCCCCGGAGCACAACGTCTCACAAGAGAACATCACGGGAGGTGACAGTGGAGGCTCCGGCATACGCGGAGCGCAGCCAGGCAACGACTGCCCTGGTGCTCGGCATCGTTGGCCTGTTCTTTGCCTTCGTGGCTCCGTTCGCATGGAAGATCGCCCACGACGAGCTGAAGGCGATCGACGCGGGCCGGCGCCCGCCGGACGGCCACGGCACGGCCACGGCAGGGCGCATCCTGGGGATCATCGGCACGATGCTGCTCTTGCTCGGAGTGCTCGCGGTGCTGGCCCTGCTGGCAGTGGTCCCGACTTCGCGGGTCGTCAGCTACTGACGGACGCTGCCGGTCCCCGCCCCGCCTGACCGATTCGGGCCAGGAGAGGTCACTATGAACAGCCGACAGGCCCACGGCGGGGGGCGCGGAGGCAGCCTCGCGCGGCGTCGCCGCCACGGGCTTGCGCCGAGCTCTTACTTGGATCCCAGCTCAAAGAGCTGCCCCGGGCCGGTCCCCCGCAGGGTCACCTGCGGGTTGCCGTAGCACTCGACGTCCCCCGGGCCGTCGATGGTGACGTCCAGCGTCTCGGAGGCAGTTGAACGCATGACTCTTCCCCCTTGTCCACACCGCGGTCTCTGGCGACCACGTCCGGCGCCCCTGCGGGCCGGCGATCTCATTGCCACGGCGCGACCACCGGTGGGACCAGGGCCGAACGCCCCTGGAGTCTCAGCGAAGCGGCCCGGCAGCCGGGACCCGAGCGGGCCCCGGCCACCAGACCAATCGGGATTCAGTCGGAGAGTCGCATCAACACCAGGCCGTTGAGCCCGTCCGAGGCGGCGATGGTGCCCGACTCGAAGTAGGGGAACACCCCCCAGGGCCCGGCGAAGATGTTGATGTTCATGCTCATGTTCTTGTTGGGGATCCGCGGCTCGGTGTCCATGTGGGCCACCTCGGCGAGGATCCCCTCCCCCACCCGGGAGGCGTCCAACACCCTTACCCCGGCGGTGTAGTGCGCCTGGTAGACCCTGTCGCCCTTGACGAACAGGTTGTGGTCGATCGACGCGGCCGGCGAGTCGAAGAACCCGATGAATTCGGGAGAGTCGAGATCGAGGACGTCGAAGATGTAGGTGCGGGCGGTTTCCGGCAGGTTCGGGTTCTGCGGGTCGGAGATGCCGTCCAGCTCGTCACCTTCGTCGCCCACGAGCAGGTACCGGTGGTCCTCGGTGAGCCAGCCCTGATGGGTGAAGGAAGCGCCCGGATACGTGGTGGCCGACACCTCGACCACTGAGCTCTTGTCGGAAACGTCGTAGATCCCGAACTCCAGATCCCCGCCGTTGAAGACGACGGCGATCTCGGCGTCCTCATAGTCGGCGTCGGGGCCTTGATAGGAGACCACCTGCGCGTCGTGGGAGTCGATGCCGAGGATCTGGCCCACCTCGACGGGCGCCAGCGGGTCGACGGTGAGGTCGAGGATCACGACGCCGTCGTCGGTGAAGCCGGGATCGATTGCCGGGTCTTTGCTCACCCCGGTCAGGTAGGCGAAGCCGGTGTCCTCGTTGATGGAGATGTTGTGCGCCCGTACGTAACCCCCGCCGAGGTAGCGGGCGTCCTCGACGAGCGTCGTGCCGGCGGGGACCTGACCGAGGGCATCCAGGCGGGTGAGGTCGAAGATGGCTACGCCGGCGCCGTTGACTTCGGTCGTCCAGTACGCGTGGTCGGCGTAGGTCTTGATGTCCCACCAGAAGTTGCGCAGCGTGTTCGGGTTGGTCGTCGGCACGATGCCCAGGTACTCCGGGTTGGTGGGGTCGGTCACCCGCACGAAGGCCACTCCCGACGAAGTACCGACGATGACGTACTCGTCGCCGGTGTCGGACGAGGTCCAGCCCCAGATGTCCGAGAGCCACGAAGCTCCGGTGTAGATGAGCCGCTGCGCGCCGAGCTCAGCGTTGGTGAGCTGACCGAGGAAGTCCAGTCCCACGGTGTCGGGGAAGGGACCGCGGATCGACGGCATGCCTTTGCCCGACCCGGAGATCCGCTTCGCCTCCCCACCCGGTCCGTGACCCAGCTCGGTGGGATGGTCGTCGATGGTTCCCAGCGCCACCGCCCCCGAGCCCAGCGCCAACCCGAGCACCAGCGTCACGATCCCGAGCCGCTTGATGAGTGTCACCTCGCTCCTCCCGTCTTGGTGGCCCCGCAATCTAGGCCACCGCCGGCACTAGTCGCGGTGCGAGTGCGTCACTCATTCGAGGAGGAGCACTACCAGGTTGAGGGTCACGCAGGCAGCCACCAGGCCGGCCGCGATCCACCGGTAGACCCTCTCGTTGGCGGCGAGAACGGGACGCGGGTAGCTGCCGTCGGAATCGTCCTCGTCGTGGAGGATCTCGATTCGCTCTCCAACCTGGAGCGAGTCGAAGTACCCGGTGCGCTCCACGTCCACCGTGTGTTCCCGGCGCTCTCCGGCACGGTCGGTGAAGGTGTAGGTCACGAACAGGTAGGCGACGCCCCGCTCGGGCGTCTCCTCCCGCTCCTTGGCGGTGACGGTAGCCCGAGCCACGTGCCGCGGAGCCGCAGCCGGCGCAATCGGCGCGTCGCTCGGGCGTAAGCCCACACGCCCCCGGCCATGAAGACCGTGGAAACAACCAGCGTGACCACCTGCGCCTGGCTCATGCCCTCACCGTCCGCCGGCGGCCCAGGGTGTATCCCCAGCGGTCTGCACCGCGGGCGGGTGCCGTCTACCGCCCTGCGGGGGCCGATTCCACCGGGACCAGGGCCCGCGCCCGTTCCGGGTGGCGCATGGTGAAGGGCGCCACCCCGATGCCGTAGGTGAGAAACCGTCCCCGCGGTTCGATGCGGAGCGCGCAGTACCGCTCGTCCGGTTCCAGATGGTGCAACAGGGCGTCGCGAATCTCCTCGGAGAGCTCGCCCAGCGAATGCACCGTGGCCTCCGCCTGGAAGGTGATCGTGGCCGGCGGTGCCTTGATCCAGGTCAGCGGGATCCGGGGCACGTTGATGGTCATCGAGACGTGGGGATTGCGGGAGATGTGGCGAATCTTCCACGCCTCCCACCCGGTCAGCACGTAGATGCGCCGGTCCCGCACCTGGTACATGACGCCCGCAGTGCGGGCCTCACCCGCTTCGGTGACCATGCCGATCGTCCCGAAGCGCTGCCGCTCGATTTGCTGCCAGACCTCGTCGGCCGTCGTCGGTAGCGCCATCATCCACTCCCTTCGTTGGTCGCTCAGCCCACCGGCGCGTGCTCGTCCGCCGCCGGGGCGGCCACGGCCGGGCCAGATGTAGGAAGGTCCCTGGCTTCGATGTGGAACTCGGGCAGCCACTCCAGCCACCGCGGGAAGTACCAGTTGCGGTCGCCCAACAGTTCCATGGCGGCGGGCACGAGCACCGACCGGATGAGGGTGGCGTCGAGGATCACCGCCACCCCCAGCCCGAAGCCCATCTGCTGGAACATCACCAGGTCACCGGCGGCGAAGCCGCCGAACACGGCCACCATGATCAGCGCCGCCCCGGTGATGATGAAGCCGGTGACTCCCAGACCGAAGGCCACCGACCCCGAGTTGTCTCCGGTCTGGTCCCAACGCTCCTTGATCCGGCTCAACAGGAACACGTGGTAGTCCATCGACAGCCCGAACAGCACCGTGAACAGGAAGATCGGCAGCCAGAACTCGATGGAGTCCGTCTGCAGGAAGCCGAACAACCGGGCGCCCACCCCGTGCTGGAACACCAGGACCAGCAGCCCATACGCGGCTCCCACCGACAGCAGGTTCATGAGCACCGCCTTCAGCGGCACCACCACCGAGCGGAACAACAGCAGCAGCAGGATGAAGCTCAACCCCAGCACGAAGGCAATCACGGCCGGGCTGCGGCCGTTGATGACGTCCACCTGGTCGACGATGACCGCCGCCGAACCCGTCACCAGCGCCTCGGCCTCGACCCCGGCGAACGCGGCGGGTATGACTTGCTGCCGCAGTTCGAGGACCGAGCGGCGGCCCTCTTGCGAGGCGGGATCGGCCTGGAAGACCGCCTCGATGACGGCCAGGTCGCCGTTGGGGCCGGGTTGCACGGTGACGTCACCGTAGAGATCGTCGTTCCGCAACACCGCCGCCACCTCGTCGACGCCCCCCGCTACCGCCGGATCGGTGACGTCCGCCGCGGCCACCACCACCGAGGTGGTGACGAGCCCCGCGGAGAACTCCTCGTTGAGCGTGTTGAAGGCGTACAGCGCGCTCGACTCCTCGGGCAGCTGGTCCATCGAGGTGACGCTGCCCAGCGAGATCGTCAGGTAGGGCGAGGCCGCCGCCAGCAAGAGGGCAGTTACCACCAACACGCTCACCGCGGGACGGCGGGTCACCTTGGAGGTGACCCAGTTCCAGAAAGGGGTGGCCTCCCCTGCCCGGCGGCGGCCGAAATACGGAATCGGCAGCCAGTTCACCCGGTCGCCGAGCAGCGCCAGCAGTGCCGGCAGCAGCGTCATCGCCGCCAGCACTGAGGCGGCCACGGCGAGGATGGCACCGAAGCCCAGACTGCGCATCACGTCTATCGGCATGTACATCAAGCCGGTCAGGGCCACGATGACGGTGAGGCCCGAGAAGACGACCGCACGGGTAGCGGTGGAGCCGGCCACGGTGATGGCGTCCAGCTTGCCGAAACCCTGGGCGCGAGCCTCCCGGAAGCGCTGCAGGATGAACAACGTGTAGTCGATGCCCACCGCCAGGCCCATCGCCGTGATCATGTTCTCGATGAAGACGTTGAGGTCGAAGACCCGCCCGACCAGGGCGGTGATGCCCAGCGCCACCACAATGGCCAAGGCGGCGAACACCAGCGGAACCCCGGCCGCCACTACCGCTCCGAACACCAGCATGAGAATCAGCAACGCTATGGGGACGCCCACGACCTCGGCGCGGACCAGCGTCGACTCGGCCAGGTCGATGAACTCGCCGTTGATGCTGCCGGTACCCACGGTCCCCAGCCGGAAGCCCGGGTTGGCGGCGTCGGTGGCCTCGACGAGGTCGACGAGCGGCTGCGCCTGGATGACGACATCCTCCGGGTCCGGCTCCATGACGGCCACCAGCAACGCGGTGTGACCGTCCTCGGAGACCATCCCCGGGACACCGAGCAGCGGGCTGACGACGCTCACCACGCCGGGCACTCCGCTCAGCTCAGCCCTCAGCGAGGCGACCAGTTCGGTGAAGGCGCCGTCGGCCACCGTCGCGGTGTCGGAGTGGACGATGACGAACTCCCGCAGCGCTTCTGCGCGACCCAACCGCTCGGCGAGCAAGCCATCGGCGCGCTGCGACTCGGTTTCGACCTCCACCCTTCCCTCTTCGACGGTGAGCACGTCGCCGAGGCTGCGGGCGAAGAACGCTGCCGCCACGATCAGCACCAACCACAAGGCGATCGCCCACCACGGTCGGGAGGCAACAGTGCGCGCCATGCGACCGGTGAAGCCGTGGCCCTCCATGGGAACCCCCTAGCACTACCCGTCCATCGTCCCGGCGGGCTTCTTCGGGATGCTAGGGCCGAACGGCCTCAACTGATCGCAGCGCCGCCCGCGGGGGTGGTCACGCTCGGGCGCCGGCACCCCCGGCGGCGAGTACCGCTTCCACGTCCGCCCGCAACGCCCCCGAGCGCAGGTAGGAGTACAGGTTGGCACCGGGACAAGCCGTGGCTGCGTAGTCCTTGTGGCCGGCAATCGAAGCCGTCGGTACCTCCCAGGTGGCCGCGGCCCAGGCCAGTACCAGCGGCAGCGTCCGGAGCTGGGCGGGGGTGGGTTCGACCACGTCGAAGTTGCCCTCCACAACCACCAGGAAGTGGCGGTCGGGGTCGTAGCTGGTGGCGGTGTCGCCTCGCAGCCCGACGTCTCGACCCGTCCACACCACACCGTCCACCCCGATGATGTAGTGGTAGGCGAGGTCGCCCCACCCTCGCTCGTCCATGTGCCACCCCTGCCAGCTGCGGAACCGTTCCGGGCCGGTGATGCCGAGCGTGTCGCCGGCGTGGTGCACGGTGAGGTAGCGCATCGCCCCCGAGCGGGGTAGCAGCAGCGACTCGACCGGGGGGCGAGCACCCCACGCCTGGCGCGACCGCAGTACGAAGCTGCGGGTGTCCGGAGTGGTCGTGGAGGGCGGAGCTGAGGTGGTGGGCGAGGTCGTCGATGGCACCGGTGGTGAACCCGTCGTTGCGGTCACCGGCGCGCGCGGTGCCGCAGAGGACGTATCCGTACCGGCGGTGCCGCCACAGGCCATCGCCAGCAACGCGAGCGGCAACTGGCGCAACAATTCGCGGCGGGTCAGCATCACTCCTCCGAGTGAACGCACCCCGAAGGCTTGCCGGCACGGTACTCGGAGCCGTCCTGTCGGGGGGGCATTGCCCTTCTCGGACGCGCTTTCAGAGCTGCAGCCCGATCACCGCCACCCCGGCCACCACCAGCAGGATCGACAGCACCAGCCCGGTGTCTATGTGCTCTTCCTGCCGTAGGAACAGGTAGCCGAGGCCCAGGGTCCACAACGTCTGGGTCCCCTGCAACAGCCCGACCACCCAGGCGGGCGCCACCGCGAAGGCGGCGAACTGCGAGAGGAGCGCGGCGCTGGTGGCGATCCCGGCCCACACGAACATCCACGGCACGTCGCGGAAGTTGTGCTCGACCCTCTCCGGGAGCCGGCCGCCGATGGCGTCGCTCATGACCACGACCGCAAAGGCGGCCGCCGACCCGATGAAGGCACCGATCACGGCTCCCGGGAAGTACTGCAGCCCCCACTTCCTCATCACGAAGGCGAGCCCGAAGAACAGTGGGGCCGCCACTGCGTACACATACCCGATGGCGGTGCGGCGCTCCGCGGACTCCGCTGCCATCGCAGCCGATGCCCCCGTCTGCCCTTGCCCGATAGGCACCGCGGCAGTGCGTCTCCGTACCAGCCACAGCAGCCCGGTGACGACCAGCACGCCCCCCAGCCCCTCCACAGGGGAGATTGCCTCGCTGAGCACCAGCCATCCGCCGACGGCCGACACCACTGGGTTTCCGGTGAGGAAAGCGTTGGCGCGGGTGGGCCCGATGCGTCTGATCGCCCGCAGGTTCGACGCCCGGCCGAACACCGTGCCGACGATCCCCCCCACTACCAAAGCCACGAAGCCGGCCCCGTCGAACGCCGGCCAATCAACGAAGAGTGCGACGCCGCCCAGGGCGATGACGTTGACGAGGATGGTCATGAGCAGGCCGTCGTCGGCCGCCCGCCGGCGCATCCCGATCCGGATGAAGATCGTGGCCGCGGCGAAGAAGAACCCCGCGGCGAGACCGAGCACCACCCCCATCGGCTACAGCTCCGCGTTCGAGCCGTGCGCCCTCGCCATTGGCCAAGCAGCCGGCATATCTCGGACTGGACGGCCCGCCGCCGCCATCGATCCCTCCTTCAGGACGCAGCGAGTATGCCACCCGGCGCCCGGCGGGGCGCTACCAGCAGCCCGCGGACCCGCCGCATAGCAGCGAGAACTCCGGTAGCGTGCACCGCCAGCGTTCCCGCTCCCCCAACTGCGGTCCCGGGCCTCAGGGCGGCAGGCCGCAAGCCGGCCGTGCTCGAGGGCCTGCCAGCAGCATGTTGGGGCCGGGAGTCCCCGCCGGCAAACGGTTCCTGGGTAATCTTTCCTTCCCTTCCCCGACGCCAGACCGCATGATGGTGGTGGTGGGTTGGGAAGGGGGGAATGTTATGCGATCCGCCGTCTACCTCCTCGTGGTGCTGCTGCTCCTGGTGGGCCTGGCGCTGCCGGGCGCGGCCGAGGAGCCGAGCCGCCCCATGTACATCGCGCTGGGCGATTCGGTGGCAGCCGGTTCCGGAGCCTCCATCGAGCAGCACCAGTACGTGTCGTGGGTCGACCGCTGGGCCACCTCGGCCGACTGTCGCGACGACATGCCCGAGGCTTGTCCCCGACTGGAGCTGCTGAACCTGTCGGTGGGTGGAGCCACCAGCGGCTCTCTCATCGCCACCCAGCTACCGGTGGCGCTGGCCAAGATCGGGGCCCGCAACTACGACGCCGATCCCGGCAACGACGTGGTGCTCATCACCATCGACATCGGCGGCAACGACCTCTTCCAGCCTGTGCTCGCCGCTTGCGCGGGCGGGGTGACGCCGCAGTGCGTCGCCACCATTCAGACGGTGTTCACCACCTATGCGGGCAACCTGGCGTTCATTCTCGGGAGTCTGCAAGCGGCCGCGGGCCCGGACACCGAGATCGTCATGATGACGTACTACAACTCGCTGCTGGCCTGCAACCTGTCGCCGCTGGCACCGCTGGCCGACCTGGTGCTCCAGGGCGGCCCGCCGCTGCCGTTCGGCTTCAACGACATCATTCGCAACACCTCGGCGTTCTTCGGCGTGGGGATCGCGGAGACCTACGGCCTGCTCGAAGCGGACGACCTGGTCGGAGGAACCGACTGTCTCCACCCCGACGACAGCGGGCACCGGAAGATCGGCCGGGCTTTCCGCGACGTCATCAGATAGCGACCCTGGGCAGGGGGACGGATCACCGTCCCCCTGCCTCTGCGCCACGGCTGCTTCCCCTACCGCCTAGGGTGATGGCCGCCGGCCGACGCCGGCGAGCGAGAGCTGTACCCCGTGGGAGGAGGCGCCGTGGAGGAGCCAGCCAACTCGTCGGAGGCGCCCGATCGGACCACCGCCTGGCTCGAGGCGGCAGTGCTGGTGGCGCTGACGGTGACCATCGGAGCCCAGCTCCTCCGGGTCTTCATTCCCTCGCTGGGCTGGTACCTGCGGGACACGGTCGGGGTGGGGACCCTCAGCCTCATCCCCTACGCCCTCGCCCCGTTCGCGCTCTCCTTCCTGGCGCCGCTGCCGGTGCGCCTCCTCGGTTTACGCCGGGCAACGCTGGCGGTGGGAGCGCTGCTCATCGTCACCCGGCTCGTGGAGCAGGTGTCGGAGCGCCCGGCGCTCGACCTGTGGATGTCCATGATCGGCGTGATTGCCTTCCTGTGGCTGCTGCCGATGCTGCTGGGACGGCAACGGCAGTCGTTCGCCCTCGGGGTGCTGCTGGGGCTCGCCCTCGACACCGCAGTGAAAGGGGCCACCCGCACTCTGGATCTCAGCTGGGTAGGTGGCGCCCAGGGGCTGGTCACCACGGCCGTGATCGTGGTGGCGTTCGGCTACCTGCTCTGGGTGGCCAGAGGTGACGGAGTCGAACCGCGGTGGCCCCAGGGCCGTGCCGCGCTCTTGCTGGCCTTCGTCGGTCCGGTGCTGCTGCTGGAGTGGCTGCTCCTGCAGAGTCAGGGGTGGGTGGCCGCCGCCATCGGGTGGCCGCCCGAAGCGGCCTTGCTGCTCATCGTCGTCGGCAACGTCGCCGCCCTCGCGGTGGCGGACCGGCTCTCCCGCTCGAAGGGGCCGGCCACCGCGCTCCTCATCCTCGCCGGTGCCCTGCTGCTGGAGCACGCCCTCACCGCCCACAGCGTGGGCGGGCTGCTGTTCGCAGTGATGGCGTTGCTCGGTCTGGTGGCCGCCGGTGTCGTGCTCACCCGCTTGCTACAGACGCCGGCGGCGGCATCCGACATGAAATATGCCGCTCGCTGGCTCGGCGTGGGCCACGTGCTCTTCGTGCTGCTGGCCCTGCTCTATTACCTGGTCCTCGACCAGGACATCGGGGCGACGAGCCGGGTCATCAGCGTCGTCATCGGGCTGTTCGTGTTCGCGGGCGCGGTGGCGGCGGCCTTCGCGCCGAGCGCACCGGTGGAACGGGTGGGCATGGCCCCTGCTGCCGGCGGGGCGGCACTGCTGGCGGTTCCCGCGGTGTTGCTGATCGCCGCCATCTTCGAGGCACCGTCGCCGACGCCTGAAGCGGGCTATCCGGTAGCGGTGATGACCTACAACATCCATTCCGCCTACAACGCGGCGGGACGTCACGATCCAGAGACCATTGCGCAGGTGATCGCTCTCTCGGGTGCCGACGTGGTCGGCCTGCAAGAGGTCTCCCGAGGGAGGTTCATGGACGGCAGCACCGACCTCGCCGGCTGGCTCAGCGAGCGCCTCGGCATGGATCACGTGTCGTTCCACGGCACGGCCGACCCGACATGGGGAAATGCCATCCTCAGCCGCTACCCCATCGAGTCGGTGACGGAGGACCTGTTGCCCCGCGACGGCACCCTCATCCAGCGCGGCTTCACCGCCGCCGTGCTCGACCTCGGCGCCGGCGCGGAACTGCTGCTCATCAACACCCACCTCCAGCACGTCGTCGATCCCTCGGTACCGGAGGAGGGAAGGGAAGCCGACCTCGCTCCGTTGCATCGCCTCCAGCTCGCTCCCATTCTCGAGGAGTGGGCCGGGCGGGACCGCACCGTCCTCATGGGCGACATGAACGCCCAGCCGGGATGGGAGCAGATGGATCTGGTGCTCGACGCCGGCTTCAAGGACGCCACCGAGGGCCAGGGGGCGGAGGCGTACACCTCCGGCTTCATCGACAACGACGGGGACGCCCGCTGGAAGATCGACTGGATCTTCTACACGGAGGATCTCGAACTCCTCGCCGGGTTGGTCCTCGCCACCGACGCGTCGGACCACTACCCGGTGCTTGCGGTCCTCGGGGCCGGCTGAGGCGCCGCGGCGTAGGCTCGACGCGGGAGGTATCGAATGGTCAAGTGGCTGCTGTGGCTGATCCTGCTCGTTGTTGCGTGGCCGCTGGCGCTGCTCGCCTTGATCCTCTATCCCATCGTGTGGTTACTCAGCCTGCCGTTCCGGCTGGTGGGCATCTCGGTGCGGGGGGTGTTCGAGCTGATCGAGGCGGTGCTGCGACTGCCGGCCCGGGTGCTGCGCGGTCCCGGCCGCGGCTAGCCGGGCCCCGTCGTGGACCCGGCTTCGCAGAGACGTCTCCACGCGCGCGGGGGGTAGGTTCAGAGCGACGACGGGAGGAGCGCCATGGCGGTAGCGGCAACCGATGAGACGGTCCGCGGCGAGGTTGCGGTTGGATGGGAGCCGGTTCGGGAAGCCTTCGTCGCCAACTTCCGCGCCGGAAGAGAGGTCGGCGCGGCCTGCGCCGTCTATCAGCACGGCGAGAAGGTGGTCGACCTGTGGGGAGGCTGGCGTGACCCCCAGACTCGATCACCTTGGCAAGAAGACACTCTGGTGCTCGTCTTCTCGACGACCAAGGGGATGGCGTCGCTCGCGGTGGCGGTTGCCCACTCCCGAGGGCTGTTCGACTACGACGAGAAGGTGTCCACCTACTGGCCCGAGTTCGGCCAGAACGGCAAAGAAGACGTTACGGTGCGGCAACTCTTGTCGCATCAGGCCGGCGTCTGCGCCATCGACGAGCCCATGGACCTCGAGACACTCGGCGACCCGGACGCGGTGGCGGCTGCCATCACTAAGCAGAAGCCGGCCTGGGAGCCCGGCCAGCGGCACGGCTACCACGGCATCTCGCTGGGCTGGTACGAGTCGGAGCTGATCCGCCGCGTCGATCCGCAGCACCGAACCGTCGGCCGCTACTTCGCCGAGGAGGTAGCGGCACCGCTGGATCTCGAGTTCTACATAGGCCTGCCCGATCACGTACCCGACGAGCGCATCGCCGTCATGCAGGGGCGGGCCTACAAGCTGCGGATGATCTTCAACCTCACCAAGCTGCCGGGCGCCTTCGTGGCCGGGTTCCTCAACCCGAGATCTATCACCGCCCGCACCTTCGCCAACCCCAAGGTTCTCGGCATCCCCTCCAAGTACAACACCCGGGCGATGCGCCGAATCGAGCTACCCGCCTCCAACGGTATCGGCAGGGTGCGGGACATCGCCAGGGCCTACGGCGAGTTCGCCACCGGAGGCACGGCTCTCGGAATCAGTCCCGAGACCCTCGCCGCCCTCACCACGCCGGCGCCGGCCCCGCCCGGTGGGCCGTTCGATCTGGTACTCCGCGAAGACAGCGTCTTCTCGCTCGGGTTCTCGAAGCCTTCGCCGAACTTCGACTTCGGCTCGTCCGCGAAGGCGTTCGGCACCCCGGGAGCGGGTGGATCGTTCGGGTTCGCCGATCCCGACCTCGGCATGGGCTTCGCCTATGCCATGAACCGGATGGACTTCTACCTGTACTCCGATCCGCGTGAAGCGGCGCTGCGCAACGCCGCCCTCGCCTGCGCCCAGGCGGCCGGCTGAGGCGCCACATTTCTCCCCCCAGCGAACGAAGTGAGCGTTGGGGGGAGTCCGGCGAAGCCGGGAGGGGGGCGGGGAACCGGCGCGTGGAGGCCCTTCGTCAGGGAACCGCCCCCTCCGCCCCTTCGGGGCACCTGTTGGTCCCCCCAGCGAACGTGAGTGAGCGTTGGGGGGAAGGTACCGCCGGCCCGCAGGGCCGGGGGTAGGGGGGCCGGGGACCCAATGGTCGCTCCGCTCCCTGGGGGAGGAAACGGGTGGCACCATTTCTCCCCCCAGCGAACGAAGTGAGCGTTGGGGGGAGTCCGGCGCAGCCGGGAGGGGGG
>JABAOH010000782.1_pt1 | contig 40709 bp, 40 predicted proteins | sample 7062181 | NCBI WGS metagenome assembly JABAOH01 (sample SAMN14538630, study PRJNA623070) | marine sediment metagenome | biome: marine biome [ENVO:00000428]; feature: marine pelagic biome [ENVO:01000023]; material: deep marine sediment [ENVO:00002113]; isolation source: pool of 5 deep marine... | reverse complement strand
ACGATACGGAATTGAGGGTAGAGTTGAGGGGATATAGAGATGCATAGAAAACTATCACATCGGATTTTCATCTTCATCCTCATCGGAGTCTTGCTCCCCTTTCTTTTCTCTGTAGGATTGCCCAGAGGGAAATCAAAGTCTTTACCTTCAGTCACGGCAAAAGCCATCTTTGCAGTCAACTGATTCGATGTAGGAAAGATGGCTCTGGAAGAGCTGTCGGGGATTATCCACATCGGTCGGGGTTTCCTAGACCGTTTTGAAATAAACACCGTCCTGTTTGATCCCTCGCGGGTTACCGTCAATACTATGGTAGAGGCTCTAAAACGGGCTAATACATATATCGTCTTGTTAAGGCCCGTTGTTACGGAAGTACATGCACGAGAAGTGAGTCTCAAGGTCTATCCCAATGAGAACTTTTATCTTCCATCAGCAGAGGGCTTTTTGACTTTTGAATGGAAAGGAGAGGTGAATCCCAAAAACGGGCAATTTACCGATCTCTCCTTTTACGAGATTCCGCCGGGAGTGAATTTGGGCGAAAGCCAAAACCTCCTCCTCGACGCTCAAATGGTGGAAAAGAGCTTTCGATTGGGAAAAACCATCTCGATTGGGGCCCATCGGATCATGGCAAGGGCGGAAAAGGAGGATCTCGAGTTCCCCATTATCCTCTTCGTAAAGACCAGTTTGAAGGGCCTTATGGGAATCGACCATTGAGATGGAACGGATAACACCCCATGAACTCTTTTCATACGGTTTTCGGTGTTCCCTCGTTGTGAACCGATGGTGCCTCTGTTTTCAGATAGTGGTCAGCGTGGCATAGGATCAGGTCCCTCTTTATTTTCTTTATTGTGGAAATGGTCCTCGAACGAGAGGAGGGTTACGGCAAAGGAGGGCTCTCATGAATGGGAGAGGAAATGAGATGGGAAATTTCCGCGAGGTCCAGCAATTTAGACAGACATGGGTTTGGGTCCTGGTACTTCCAATATCACTATTTCTCATCGTTCTCTTCGGCTACGGCATGATTAAACAACTCATCTTCGGTCACCCCTGGGGGGGTAAGCCTCTGTCCGATACTGCGTTGGCAATTATTGGACCCGTGTGGATTTTGTTTGGAATTGGCCTTGCTTGTCTCTTCTATTCCATGAAACTGATAACTGAAGTACGAAGCGATCGGTTGTACATCCGTTTTTTCCCATTGACCCATCAGAAAATAGCCTTTGAGGATATCACTCGTTGCGAAGTTCGGACCTACAACCCAATTAGGGAATTCGGAGGGTGGGGGATTCGGTATAGGAGAGGGGGAAAGGCATATAATGTGAGTGGGAATCGGGGCGTTCAGTTGGAGCTTGCAAATGGCAAGCAATTACTCGTCGGTTCACAGCGACCCGAGGAACTTGCTCAGGCAATTGAGGCAAAAATGGAACGGTAGAAAAAGGGGCAATTGAGCTTTCAATCCCATCTACCATCGGAAATATTATGCCAGGTCTTGATTTTCGAGGCTGCCTGGGTTTTTTTACTCTATGGCATTACCATTATGAATGGCGTCCGGCGGTGATATCCATTCAATGATCTCGGGGGGATTCGCGGTGAGCCGGCAGCAGGAATGCACACAAACCGACGGGTTGACCAGAAGGAGCTTTCTCAGGGCGGTTACCTGTGTACCGCTTTACCCTTCCTTGAAAAGAGTAAGAGCAGTTTCTCGGGACACGGCGAAAACGCATGCAGAGGGGGATCTCTTCAAGAACGCACGCCAGCTTTTGCTGAACCAAGGCTTCGGCAGAGAATATGTGGATGCCCTCTTCTCGGACCCTCGGATGAAGCTGTATCCCGTGATTAAGAGGGTAATTAAGAATCCGTCGGAAAGGCTCCCATATGAAAAATATAAGAAGGTCATGGCGGTGGAGCAGAAGATAAGGGATGGTAAATGGTTCATGCTCAAATATGCAGATGACCTCGCTGAGGCAGAGGTGAGATACGGTGTTGATAGACATTACATTGCCGCGATAATCGGGGTCGAGTCAGACTATGGAAGAAACTTCGGTACATATAACCCAGTGGGAATATTCATAACTATGATCGAGAGGATCCCCCATAAGAGATCCTTCGGTGAACTCGAATTGGTCGAACTGTTGCGCTTCTGCCAGAAATACGGTTTAGACCCCCACGCGTTGAAAGGCTCCTACTCAGGGGCGATCGGGATCGCACAATTCATACCTTCATTGCTCAACAAGCTTTACGTGGACGGGGACGGAGATGGAAAGCCAGACCCCGAGACCGTTGCAGATGGGATTCATTCGGCTGCAAATTATCTCAAAAATTATAGGGGATACGGGTCGGGGTGGAGCCTGGGCACCAAGGCTTCGCCAGGAAATAAGAACTGGCGCGCGCTCCTTGCCTACAACAACCATCCAAACTATGCCCGTGCCGTTTCCGAGATAGCGGAGGGTATTCACCTATGAGAACCGGTCCTTTTTGGTGAGCACGGTTGGTCAAGGCGCAGTTCCCTCCCCGTGGATCAACGGCTCAGGCAACCCCCGCTCCATGGCTTTCCCGAGGGGGATATATGAAAATACGATGTGAATGGGCAAGGGGAGACCTACTTTATATAGACTATCACGACAATGAATGGGGTGTCCCCGAGCATGATGATCGAAAGCTGTTCGAACTTCTTATCTTAGAGGGTACGCAGGCGGGATTAAATTGGCTGACGATCCTGAGAAAACGCGACAATTACAGGGAGGCATTTGACAACTTTGATGTGAGAAAGATAGGAGAATATGATAAAAGAAAGCTTGAAGAGCTCCTTTCGAATAAGGGAATTGTGCGCAATCGACTGAAGATTGAGGCAACTATCCAAAACGCAAAGGCATTCGTAACTCTTCAGAGACAGTTCGGCAATTTTGATGCTTATATTTGGCAATTTGTAAATCGAAAACCGAAAAAAAATGCCTGGAAGACGGTGGAAGAAATTCCTTCCAAAACAGCAGAATCAGATGCCATGAGTAGAGATTTAATCAAGAGGGGATTTAAATTCGTCGGCCCAACAATCTGTTACGCCTTTATGCAGGCGACCGGAATGGTCAATGATCATACGATCGATTGTTTCCGTTATCATGAGGTGTCATAACGAACAGGAGACCGCTGTTAGAGGCTGAGGTTGAGGTTAAGCGAAAAATTGTGCTGCAGTGGTGCGGTTGTGGAGTAGTCCTATTAGAGGTCTTTCGTGAAATGCATTGGAGATAGGAACTTAATACTGATCGGGATGCCCGGTGCTGGCAAGAGCACGGTGGGGAAACATCTGGCTCGCTCCCTTTCCCTTCCCTTTCTTGACACTGATCAACTGATCGAAGACCGATGGGGATCAACTTTGCAGGAGATCATCGATTCCGAGGGATTGGAGGCCTTCCGCATCAGGGAGGAGGAGACGATACTCTCCCTCAATGTGGTGAGGCATGTGATCTCCACGGGGGGAAGCGTGGTCTACTATCCTCGGGCCATGGTCCACCTTCAGGATCTGGGCTGGATCCTGTGGTTGGATCTTCCCTTCGAGGAACTCGAAAGCCGACTGGCCAATGGGGTGGAGGATCGGGGGCTTGTGCGAACCCCCAAACAGAGCCTGGCCGACCTCTATCGTGAGAGGAAACCTCTCTACGAGCGTTACGCCCAGATCAGAATGGAGACCCTGGATAAAACCGACCAACAGGTAGTCCGGGAGATCTTAAAATGTTTGCATCTCGAAGACTCAGCTCAGGCGGATTGAAGCGAAAGGACAATATAATTCTTCTCAGAAACGGTACGTGAGAGGTCGGGACATCTTGAACTGGGGGTAAGGAATACGAGAAACATGAAGTTAAAGGGAGCTGTGGCAATAATCACAGGGGCTGGGAGGGGACTCGGAAGGGCATCCGCCATACAGATGGCAAAGGAAGGGGCATATCTCGGTATTCTCAGCAGGACCTTGTCTGAAATTGAAGCGACATCGAGGCTGATAGAGAAGGTTGGTGGGAAGGCCTTAGCCCTGAAAGCAGATATTTCACGATCGAAAGACGTCCAAGAGGCAGTAAATAGAGCCCATTCTCATTTTGGGAAAATAGATATTCTCATGAACAATGCAGCCGTTATAGGCCCCATAAGGCCCCTGTATGCCGTTGACGAGGGAGACTGGAATACCTGCATGGACATTAATCTAAAAGGGTATTTCCTCTTTTCCAAAGCCGTCATCCCTTATATGGTACATCAAAAACAGGGAAAGATAATCAATGTGACATCCGGCCTGGGAGTTATGGCTATGCCTCTTTTCGCTGGTTACTCCATAGCAAAAGCCGGTGTTATACATCTCACAAAGATACTCGCTGAAGAACTTAGGGATTATAACATCCAGGTGAATGGCCTTGACCCTGGTGTAATGGATACAAGGATGCAAGAGGAGTTGAGAAATCTCGGTCCCGAAGTATTGGGCAATGACATATACGCCGAATTCTCCGGGTTCAAGGAGAGAGGTCTTCTGAAACCCCCTGAAAGGGTTGCCAAGTTAGCGGTTTTTCTCGCATCGGGGGAATCCAACGCGATAACTGGTGAGAGCGGCACAGAGACTCACTATATGCGTTTCGGTTATAAGGGATAACGGAAAACGTGATCAAGCTCGTTGACGTCACAAAGGTTTATCAGCAGGGTACGCAAAGTGTCACGGCTTTGGATCGGTTGAGTTTGGAGGTTCCCCGGGGAGAGTTCCTCGCAATTACCGGACCCAGCGGCTGTGGTAAGAGCACCCTTATAAACCTTCTCGGAGGCTTGGACGTCCCCACGAGCGGCAAGATCCTCATTGATGGCATTAACCTGGCCGATATGGATGATTTCCGGCTGACCCACTTCAGGAGAGAACGGGTGGGTATTATCTTCCAATTCTTTAACCTGATTCCCATATTAGACGTCCGGGAAAACGTGGCGCTTCCCTTTCTCATCAAGGGAATGCCGGTAAAGGAGGCCAACGAAAGGGCCACGGAACTCCTTCAGATGGTAGATCTCCTAGAACGCCAGAACCATCACGCCCAAGACATTTCTGGGGGGGAGATGCAGCGTGTCGCCATCGCGAGGGCTCTCATTAACGATCCGGATATCATCCTGGCCGATGAACCGACCGGCAACCTCGATTCCAAAACAGGAAAGAAGATCCTGGAGATCCTCTCTCGCTTGAAGATCGATTTGAGGAAAACCGTTATCCTGGCAACACACAGTAGTGACGCGGCACAGTTTGCGGATCGCGAACTGATGATGCGCGACGGACGCTTGCACGGGGAGGGAGAGGTAGAGTATTGACCCATCTGGTTCGCCTTTTTTCACTACGACATTTTTCCCAGGAAAAATGGAAATCGGGACTGACAATCATAGGCATCGCCCTTGGCGTTGCGGTCTTCGTCAGCGTTCGCATTTCCATCAACAGTGCCCTGGGTGCCTTCAGGAGTACCGTCGATCACGTTGCCGGAAAGACCCACCTGGAAATCACTTCTCTTGACAATAGCTTTGATGAAAACCTCCTCCTCCGGGTGAAAAGGACGAAGGGGATTCTGGCGACGACTCCGGTGGTTCAATACGTGGCCCAATGTACTCGGCCCATCAACGAACCCCTTCTCGTTTTAGGAATCGATATCTTCAGCGATCAACGGTTTCGGGCCTACCGATTTCAAGGAGGGATCGAGGGGGGTGATCTCCTCGGTTTTCTCCTTGAACCACAGACCATTGCCATTACCAAGACCTTTGCCGAAAAATTCGGACTGGACCTGGACTCCCGGTTAGGTCTTCTCATCGGGTCGAAGGAAGTCTCGTTCGCTATAAGGGGAATCATGGAAGAAGAGGGGCCAGCCAAGGCCCTGGGTGGAAATTTCGCCATCCTGGACATCGCCCATGCGCAAGAGGCATTCGACAAAGTTGGCTTCCTCGATCGAATTGATCTTATTGCAGAACCGCAGGTTTCTCTGGAGGCAGTTGCAGCAGCCCTTGGCAAAACCCTTCCCCCTAACCTCGTGGTCCGCCGACCTCAAACCCGGAACAATCAGGTGGAAAACATGATCGGTGCCTTCAGGTTGAATCTGTCAGCGCTCAGTTTTGTCTCCCTCTTCGTGGGTATGTTTCTCATCTACAACTCCATGTCCATTTCTGTAATCCGCAGACGCCGGGAGATCGGAATCCTCAGAAGTCTGGGTGTTTCTAGGAATCAGATCCTCATCCTGTTTCTCACCGAAAGTGCTATTTTGGGGTTTCTGGGTGCGATCTTGGGAATCGGGATCGGCTTGATCATGGCTAAGTTCACATTGGTCTCCGTCTCCAGAACGGTTACTGCCCTGTACATCCTGGTGAAGGCCGAACACCTCACTATATCACCATCGGCCCTCATCCTGGGAGTCTTGATTTCCGTTGCGGTTTCCATTGTTTCGGCTGCAGGTCCTGCGCGGGAGGCTGCCCGCACAAAGCCGAGAGAAGCTCTTTCCTTGAACAACCTTGAGCGTAAGGTGTGGATCAACGTGGAAAAGTTCCTGCTGGGGGGGCTCGGAGCCCTGGTTCTTGCTCTGATCTTCGCGCTTCAAAAGCCCATCGGGGGAAGGCCCGTCTTCGGTTTTGCTTCTGCCTTTCTGATCCTGGCCGGGTTCTCACTGATCACGCCCGCGGGAACCCGATGGCTCAACACGTTCTTTAGCCCAATGGTGGAAAAGCTCTTAAAAACCGAGGGACGATTGGCCAGTCATTACCTGAAGGACTCCCTGACGCGGACGGCCATTACCATTGCCGCCTTGATGACGGCCCTTGCCATGGTGATCAGCATCTCCATTATGATCCTCAGCTTCAGGAAAACGGTGGGGATTTGGGTCGACCAAGCCATTACCGCCGACATCATCCTCACTCCAGCATCCGCCGCTATTTCCGGCTGGGACGCCTTCCTTCCCCCTGAAGTGGTTGCCTACGCACGAAATCATCCCGAAGTGGAGGAAATTGACACGATTCGAGTATCTGAAATGGACTATGGAGGACGGGTCATTCTGCTCTGGGCTGCGGTGACGCCGGTTTTGTTCCATCAGAATCGGCTCCGTTTCGTTCGAGGTGATGAGCCGGAAATTATCGAAAGAGTAACCAAAGGGAGGGAAGTAATCGTCTCCGAAACCTTTTCGGTGAAGTTCGGGCTCGCGGAAGGCCAGGAACTGCTGATACAGACACCACAGGGCCCAAGGGAATTCAGGATTGCCGGGATATTCTATGACTATACGACCGAAAACGGTATGCTCATCATCGATCTCACCGTCTACCGAGAAATCTGGATGGATTCACGCATTAATCGGGCAACACTCTTCCTGAGGGATCCGTCCCGGATGGGAGATGTGAGAAAGGAGATGGTGGGGGATCTCTCCGGGAAGTATCGAATATTAGCCATCTCCAATGGGGAACTGAGGCAAGAGATTCTGCGGATTTTCGACCAGACCTTTGCTATCGCCCACGCGCTAAAGGTGATCGCCTTTGTCGTGGCCGTTTTAGGGATCATCAATTCCATGTTGGCTCTGGTTATCGAGAGGGATAGGGATATTGGGATCCTGTGTGCTATTGGGATGTTGAAAACACAGATCAGAAAAATGACCCTGGTCGAGGCCCAGCTTATGGCATTGGTCGGTTTTGTTCTGGGAGCGTTGAGCGGCATTTTCCTCTCAATGGTGCTCATCTATGTGATCAACAAGCAGTCCTTCGGGTGGACGATTCAGTTCTTTCCGGTTCCCTCCGTGTTTATTCAATCCCTCGGGCTTGTGGTAGTTGCCTCTTTTCTTGCTGGTCTTTTCCCGGCCCACGTAGCCACAAGAAAGAGGGTGGCCGAGGCGGTAAAGATGGAGTAAGTGGGGGATGGTGTTTTCAAAGAAATTGTGGCCCATATGGCTCTGTTACGTTGTTCTCTCTGCGGCGTTTGCCCGAGCCCAAGATTTTGAACGGGCCCTGCCGGGGAGGACTTTTTCCTTCCCGCGAGATCACTTTTCGCATCCCGAATTTCAAACCGAGTGGTGGTACTACACCGGCCATGTGGGGTCTCGGGATGGGAGATCTTTTGGCTTCCAGCTGACGTTTTTCAGGACCGGATTAAGGAAGGAAAGCCCTGGTCAATCCAAATGGTCCCTGAAAAACCTTTACTTCGCCCACTTCGCCCTCACCGATGAAAACAAAAAGACATTCCTATTCCGAGAAAAGATCAGCCGGGGTGCCCTCGGACAGGCCGGTGCGGCTGCGGACCGACTCCACGTATGGGTGGAGGACTGGACCCTCAAGGGAGATGGCCCAGACCATCTGCTTGAGGCCCGCGATCGCTCCATGGCCATTCGGTTTCGCCTGACCCCGCTGAAGTCCCCCGTCATTAATGGGGTTAACGGAGTCAGTCAAAAAGCTGAGGGAGAAGGGTATGCCTCTCATTACTACTCCATGACCCGGATGAGAACCCGCGGTGAACTGACCGTCAAGGGGAAGGTCCTGACGGTTGAAGGAATAAGCTGGATGGACCACGAATTCGGATCAAACCAACTTCAAAACTACCAGGTAGGGTGGGACTGGTTCAGCATCCAAATGGAGAACAATACGGAACTGATGCTCTACGTGATTCGGCATAGGGATGGAAAACCTGATCCGTATTCCAGCGGAACCCTTACCTATCCGGACGGCGCCTCTCGTCATCTTCTCCTGGAGGATTTCGAAATTCAGGCCTTGGGGACCTGGAAGAGTCCAAAAACCAAGGCGCGATACCCTGCTCGATGGAGAATCCAGGTACCCCGGTGGAACATAGACCTCACGATCAGCCCTACCGTAGTTGATCAGGAGCTCACCACCCATGAGTCTACCCGGGTCACCTATTGGGAAGGCAGCGTTAAAGTCGAGGGAACATACGAGGGGAGGCCCGTTTCCGGCGTCGGATACGTGGAGCTGACAGGGTATGCCGACCCATTGGGCAAGAAAATCTGAATTGGCGGGGGGCACAAACACGCTCCAAGCCCTACAATAGAGATTTCCCCAAAAGAGAGACCTGGGCTGATCTATTTCCTTGAGGCTAACAATTCGCTGCAATTGACCCTTTGATGCTTCGACCTCATTCAGCATCGACCCTGAATCCATCGGCCCTGAGGGACGTCGATGGGCTCAGAGTGGATGGGTCGACTTGCTCTGCTCGTTCAGGGTCCCTGAGCCCGATCGTTAGGCATAAGATAATGACCCGCATCGGTGTGCTCGCGGCACTCATCGCCATTGTGTTCGGTCCGTTGTACACGGACCCACAATACAACTGGCTACACCATACCGTGAGTGAGCTCGCAGCCCAAAATACAAGAAATGCTTGGGTAATGCAAATTGGGCTGTCTGCGCTTGGCATAGGTATCGCGGTCGATTTTCTTCGGCACAGACATCCCGCTGACATTCCCTTCGTTGCATTCGGCCTCTTCGTCACGCTTTCGGCACTATTTCCTCATCGCCCATTTGTTGAGGGGCGCGCGTTTAGTGAAGCGCTAGACCTCATCCATAGTGTATGCGCATCTTTGACCGGACTCTCCGCTGTGCTGGGCTTCGTTGTTAGATGCATCGTGGAAAAACAGTTACAGAAGAAATGGGTCTATGCTTCTCTTGCTGTAATGTACACGGTCTTGCCACTAATGATGACAATCTATCCCTCATTGGCAGGTGTGTTTCAAAGGGTGATATTTGGATCTTTTTTCGTGTGGGCAGTTATGGATTATCCCAAAACCAAGATGCCCAACAATTATCTGCAGCGGGCCTGAGCCCTATCGGCTTCAGGCCATTGAGCTCTGGTCGTTAGGTTGATATATTGAAACTTGATGGCTTCGTAAAAAGTCCAACTTCTGCGTTGCGCTGCATCCTTCGTCATTGCAGCGTACTGTAAGTACGCCTCATTCCTCAGGATTTGCGCGCCTTGAATTTGGAGCTTTTTACTTTGCCATCGAATTTTGACCTTTTAAGAAATCATCAAACGTAAATGAGAAAAGAACAATATGGAAACAATTGTTTTCGCAGTAGCCGGGTATAATCTTGCTGAAACAGGCAGACATATTGAGATTGCAAAAGCTTGTAAGGACCTTTTTAACGTAATTTTCATGAGCTATGGTGGGAAATTTGAAAGTTTGATTGAAGAAGAGGGCTTCAGGCTTAAAAAGATGGAGCCCCGTTTGACAGAAAAGCAGCTGCATTACGTAAGAAAAGCGCTCAGCGGAGAAACGTTAAATACAGTTGGTTATTTTACAGCGGAAGAGATGGAACCCAGGGTTGGAAATGAAATAACATTTTTTAACGAAATAGAACCTTCCTGTGTGCTTACCGGATGGTGCCAGAGTGTTATGATTTCAGCAAGAGCTGCAAGAGTACCTTTCGTTAATGTTCTTCACTCTACCAGTATAAAGGAATACTACGAAGCTGGGCTTCAAACCTGGCCTGACCGGTCTTATTTTCCTTTCTTTCGATGGTTTTTTTCAGAAGACCACCTGAACAGATGGGTAAGCAATCTTGTCCTTAAGCTGAAATTACCTGCAAAACCGTTCAATATTTTGGCTAAAAAATACGGATTAAGAGAATTCAATAATTTCATAGAAGTATTGGAGGGGGATTATACGCTTTTAGCAGACATTCCTGAATGGGTTGGATTTTCTAAGATTCGTCCAAATTGTCATTATATTGGTCCTCTACCACTCAGATTAAATAGAGAGATCCCCAGAGAAATAATTGAGATGCCAAAGGGCAAGCCAAGTGTTTATTTCGCTATGGGAAGCTCTGGTAAACCAAGCCTTATTGCAGATATCATAGAAGGATTTAGAGGTAAACCATATAGTGTCATTGCTCCAGTCGAATCACACATAAAAGATATGAATTTAGAAATTCCATCAAACGTAATAGTTACAGGCTTTTTGCCTGCACATAAAGTTAATCCCATGGCAGATATATCTGTTATCCATGGTGGCCAAAACACTGTCATGAACGCCTGCCTATCAGGAACTCCGATTGTGGGAGTAGGAATGCACCCAGAACAACAAGCCAACCTAGATGCCTGTGTGAGAAAAGGTTTTGCTATTCGCTTAAGTAAAAAAAGAATCACAGCTTCTGCCGTGCTTAATGCAATCGACAAACTGCTTCACGACGTAGAAGCTAAAGAAGAAGTAACCAAATTTCAACATGAGCTTATGAAGTGGAATGGTCCAAAGAATGCGGCAAAGTTCCTTTATGAAACTTTTGGAAAATGAGAATGGTCATCAACCTAACCAGGCGCCAGAAGGAGGACTAATATGATTAATGTAATTGCATCGATACGTGTGAAGGCAGGAAGGCTTCCCGAGTTTCTTGAAATATTTAAGTCCAATGTACCGAGCGTTAGGGAAGAGAGAGGATGTATCGAGTATTTCCCAGCCGTAGATATCGACGCCGACTTGCCACCACAGAGTTTGGACGAGAATGTTGTCACAATTATTGAGAAGTGGGAGAGCTTGGAAGCTCTCCGTGACCATCTTGAAGCGCCTCATATGCTGGCTTACAGGGAAAAGGTCAAGGACATAGTCGAGGACGTCTCTCTCAAAGTACTAAAGAAAGCGTAACATGTCACTGGAGAGGGACGCGAAAATGCTAACGCATTTCACGCCCCTCAGTACCGTGTTGGGCGCCAACTACGCTCGTGAGAAGTAATAAAACAAACCGTTCGCCATCGGCGGCTGTACGTTGCGCTCCAACCGCTCGTCCTATCATAAGGAGGAAAAACCGTATGCACCGAAGTCGACTCCTAAATATCGTGCTTGATTGTGATGACATCGCCTCGGGTGAAGCGTTCTGGACTGCGGCGCTTGGACGGCAGGTGGTCTACCGCGACGACCACTATGTCGAACTCGGTCCACCGATTGGCAACATGTGGTTCATTCTCCAGCGCGTCCCCGAGTCCAAAATGGTCAAGAATCGGATGCACGTAGATTTTACGACCGACAACTTGGAGGCCGAAGTTTCGCGCTTGGAAGCTCTCGGCGCGCGACGAAAGCAGTTTATTGAAAAGTGGTGGGTTATGGAAGATCCGTTCGGTAACGAGTTTTGTGTCCTGCCCAATTGGCAAAACGAGTACAGCGCGGACGCCCAAACGTGGGAGTCGTAATCGTTTTCGGGTTTAGCCCTTGAAAGAGGACAATTCACAGGGTTGACCTCACCACTCAATGCAGTGACGCGGTTAACCGCCCCGCTGGGCTCGATCGTTTGCAACCCACAACATAGACGCGCCGTTCACTCTATTTGCTCCTTCCCTCCCACATGAAATTCCCGATCAATTCGTTGTATAGTAAAACATGAGAGACATTTCCCGAGCTCTAATGTCACGGATTCATTGACACGGGTGGTGAAAGAGACGTAAGGACTCTTTGCCATGAAAATTGGATATCCCTGCATAAATCTCTCGTTGGAGTGCAAGGGCGATCGAACATTTCGCCTTAAATCCTACTCAGAAGAGCGCTTGATCGAGACTGTCCAGAACAACCTGGATTGTACCCTGGAAATGTTGCGATTCAACGTAGATCACCACATTCTGTTCTTCAGGATAACCTCCGACCTCGTTCCCTTTGCCTCTCATCCTGTGTGCCAGTTCAACTGGCAGGACTTTTTTCGAGCCTCGTTCGAAGAAATCGGGGACTTCATCAAGACTCACGGTATCCGAGTATCCATGCATCCCGATCAGTTCACCCTCATTAATTCCTTGGACACCGGGGTATTTGAGAGAAGCCACGAGGAATTGAGGTATCACGCACGGGTCCTCGATCTAATGAGGCTTGACACCTCCGCCAAAATACAGATTCACGTTGGAGGTGGCTATGGAGACAGGGAAAGGAGCATCACGAGGTTTATAGAAAGATTTGGCCGAATCGATGAGGAAATCAGAAGACGACTCGTTGTTGAGAATGATGACCGCATATACAGGGTGGAAGATTGCCTTCGAATACACGCCGAGACGGGGATTCCCGTTCTATTCGATGTTTTCCATCATGAGGTTAATACGTCGGGAAAAACACTCAGGGAAGCCTTCGACCTCGTAGCCGTAACCTGGAAGGGAGGAGACGGAATACCCATGGTGGACTACAGCTTACAGAGGAGCAGCGAACCGAAAGGGAGACACGCTCAATCAATCGATCCCGAGGCTTTCAAGAAATTCTTGGGGGAAACAAGGCCCTTTGACTTTGATCTCATGCTGGAGATAAAGGATAAGGAGAGAAGTGCCCTGAAGGCTATAGAAATCGTTTCGGACGATCCCCGATTCACGAGCGCTCTGCGGGAAGGGCATTAACCCATGGCCGAGGGTCCACTCGTTCACCACTATGCCAATCGGTTACGGAAGGTGCTCAAGGGAAAAGAGGTCCGGGTGGAGTTCGGAATCCGGAAGCTGAAGCGATTCGAAAACTCCCTGGAGGGTCTTCGGGTCCAGGATGTTCAAGCCCATGGAAAACAGTTCCGCATCTATTTTCCTGATAATCGGGTGCTTCTCGTCCATCTGATGATGTGGGGGTCGTGGCGGACCTACGGAAAGGGGAACGCCTGGGACAAACCCCGCGAGCGGGCCCGGCTGATTCTTCGTACGAGAACCCATGAGGTTGTGGCCTTTTCAACACCTATCGTACGGCTCCTAACCAAGGCCGAGCTTGAAAGGGATCCAAAATGGGGGAACTTGGGGCCCGACCCCCTTCGTTCCGATTTTTCCCTCAAAACGTTTTTCCGCTTATTGGAAGATCAGGGGACACGCGAAATCGGAGAAGTTCTCCTGGATCAACAAGTGGTCTCCGGTATTGGGAACATCCTCCGCGTCGAGATTCTCTTTCAATCTCGCGTCCACCCCCGGAGGTCAGTAGAAAGCCTTTCGGAGGATGAGAAGCATGAAATCCTCCGTTGGATATTCGCCCTAGCCAAGAGATGGATGAAAAATATTGGGAAGAAAGTCGACTGGATTTCCATCTATCGGAAGAGCGGAAAACGCTGTCCGCGCTGCGAAACTTCAATCGAATTCTCTCGTCAAGCCGGGCGGATCACCTATGCCTGCCCGAGCTGTCAGCGCCTATCGGAAAACCCGTGAGAAATCCACCTGGTTTATCGTGACTGAACCGGTAACACAAAAGAGTTTCCAATCAAACGCTCGTGCGGCATATCGTTTCACGAAATTCAGAACGCCTTCATGGACCATCTCAGACCACGTTGACGTTGATAAGGAGGTTCGCTCTTTTAGCGTCGTTTTCAAAGAAATGAGGATATGTCAATATGGAAAACAAGTTCACCGTACGCTCAAAAAGGCAGAATGATCCCGGTTCGGATCGTGAACCTTCGAGAGAATCAAAGGGGTTAACGCTCGATGCAGTTCGGGCTTTTCAAAAATTGATCTACCATTACTACCAGGAACATGGTCGTATCTTTCCCTGGCGAATGACTCACAACCCCTATTACATTCTCATCTCGGAGATCATGCTTCAGCAGACGCAAACGGAGAGGGTTATCCAAAAATATGAACAGTTTATCGATTCCTTTCCAGATTTTTCCTCCCTCGCCGAAGTCCCACTCCGTAAGATCCTTAAGATATGGCAGGGCTTGGGATACAACCGACGGGCAATTGCACTGAAGAGAATTGCGCAAACGGTAATGACGAGGTTCCATGGTAATCTTCCCTCTTCTTTGGAGGAACTAACGACCCTCCCGGGAATTGGCCGGGCAACCGCCTCTGCAATTTGCGCCTTCGCCTTCAATCAACCCGTCGTGTTTATCGAAACGAACATACGGAGGGTGTTCATCCACCACTTCTTTCAGAACCGAAATAGTGTCAACGATACCGAAATCCTCCCCCTCGTGGAGAAAACCCTCGATACTTCCAACCCCCGTAAGTGGTACTTTGCCCTGATGGATTATGGAGTTACGATAAAAAAAGAGCGTCCAAACCCGAACAGGAGAAGTGCTCACTATCAAAAACAGATTCGGTTTGAAGGTTCGAACAGGCAGATCCGGGGAATGATACTCAGGACTCTCACCATGGAAGCATGGATTTCCCAACGGGAGATCGCGAAAAGGCTTGGGATAGACCCTGAACGGTTAAAGAAGAACCTCATTCAGTTGCAAAAAGAGGGTTTTCTCAAAAAGAGGGGAAATCGATTTGCCATAGCGTAGAAGAGCGTGCGTGGCGGTAGCCGAAACACCCCCGAGCAGTGAGTTTACAAATTCCTCGATGATGCTATACTTTTGAACGGGAGCCGATCCGTGTTCTGTAGCTTCACAAAGTCAAGCGGCAACTAGGGGTATTTGAATCTCGTAGGAGCTTCCTCGAATTCCATAACCAGTCAATGCAACTGACCCTTCGATGCTTCGACATTACTCAGCATCGACCCTGACCCCATCGACGTTGCCCAGAGTCGATGGGTCGACTCGCTTTGCTCGCTCAGGGCGGCTGATCTTGGGTGTTATCCTGCCGGCTTAAGCATTCGAAGAAGGGGCTTTACATGGAAATCTTTATCATTTTAATAGTCTTGTGCCTATTGGCGATCTTAGCTTCAATCCTTTGGATTTACCGCCAAACGAACGTTAAGATCGAGACACTAAATGCTCAACTGATTGAAACGAAGATCCTCCAAGGTCAGACAACTGAATCATTCGGTCACATTCAATCTTCACTCGGTCGACTGACTGAGGCGAGCCGACATATGGAGGAGGTTGGCAAAAATATTTCGGGCCTAAGCGATATCTTGCGAGCACCGAAATTTCGTGGAGGGATAGGGGAACTTCTCTTAGGAGATTTACTTTCACAAATCCTCTCCCCAGAGCACTACAAGCTTCAATATTCCTTTCGCAGTGGCGATCGTGTTGATGCCGTAATAGTGCTAAAAATTGGAATGGTCCCTGTCGATGCAAAATTTCCCCTTGAAAGCTTTCAACGAATAATTGGTTCATCGGGGGAAGAGATTCAAAAGAGACATAAACGGGAATTCACACGCGCTGTAAAGGTTCATATTGATAGCATCGCTCAGAAATATATCCTCCCTGACGAAGGAACGTTCGACTTTGCATTAATGTATATACCAGCTGAGAACGTATATTATGAAACCATTATCAAAGATGAACTTCTAGGCGAAGAGAAGAGTTTGCTCAGCTATGCGCTTGAGAAGCATGTGATTCCAGTATCCCCTAACTCTTTCTACGCCTATCTTCAAGCTATTGCACTAGGTTTGAAAGGCCTGCAGATTGAAAAGAAAGCCCAAGAGATAATGAAGTATCTGGCACGAATACGGGGGGATTTTGATCGTTTCAAGACCGAGTACAGCACCCTCGGCGGGCATATTGAACGAGCGAGGAAGAAATATGATGATGCGAGCAAATCGCTTGATCGGTTTGAGGACAAACTTGTAAGTGCTCGAGACCCATCAAGGCTTTTGGCAGTAAAAGATGATAAGGCGTTAAATAGGGGGTCTGAGGAGAATTGAAATTTCCCCTATGAAAGCTATTCGTCCCCACCGCCCAGATTGTCGTCGTTAGAGGGGAGAGAAGGGGCACGCGGCATTATCTGTTATCCCACGATACGAAGATTTTCAGAGGGAAATTGACTTTACTATGATATTCTTCAGGCAACGCAAGGCAATGAGGAGAGACGAGAAAAAGCCTGAACCTCGAAAAGAGGGGGGTAACTCAAAGTCCTATGATGAAAGGATGGACGAAATTACCCACTGGAATATCGAACACACCGATATCCTCGAAGTCCTTCGGGAACAGATAAAAGATGACAGGTTGATATCGTGGTCCAAGGCATTAGGCATTGGGATAAGAAGAGTCCTCAGAGGACCAGGCTATTCAGGGCGGAGCCCGGAATACGAGTCCTTGAGGGATTTAATTCGATTCATCGCAGAACAGAGAATCAAACTCCTCGGAAATCCCACCATGAAAGAGGCCAGAGGAATAGAAAAGATGGATCCGCTTTCTGTCTGTGTGGTCTGTGGGATACGGGTTTTACAGAGGGAAAGGGGACTCCCGGGAATGATTAATACCATGAAGCTGAAACTCTTGGAAAGGTACTTGGGGTAAACTTCTCCTCCCCTGATGATAGCGGTACAATGCCGCAGGGCTCGCTGTCAATATTTACCCGTTACGTATGCCCTGTTTTTCCAAAAGATGGTGACCACCACCGGCCGCTTTGAATAACCGGTCTGCTTCTTGTATTCCACTGCGATGTCCTTAGCCATTTTCTTTAGCGTTTTTCTCGAGGGATACTCCCTCAGTTTTAGCCAGATCTGCCAGTCACTCTTAAATTCAATGGACCGTATCCGGTAGTATTTGTCCAGGAGCCAATTTTGAAAATCGATTTGAAGCTGTTCGAAACTTGCGCTGCTCTCCTCGATCCTGACGAGATTCTTATAAACCCAGGCCTCAACGGGCCACGCCAACTGCACCCAATTACCCTCGATGTTATCAATGAGGTAAGAATCCCCCTTTTTCAATTTATCGATGACCTCGAAATTCGTCCCCGGGCCGGACCTCACATTCAAGGTATTCGATAAAACCACGGCCCGCTGGGCATGTACTCCCCTCGCTGAAATGAAAAATACCGACAAAACCAGGATGAAAAGAACGCGTCTTTTCATTTTTCCAACTCCCTTACATTAGTAACTAATCAACGCTCGGCACCTTTTAGTTACTATATCAGAATAAACCCTTATTGCAAGGGGTTTTCCCCCGGTGATCTCAGCAGTTGCCCGGGTGGCCCTCGGAGAATCAGGAGTGACGAGCAAGACATTGGCGCTCCTGCTCTGCTGGATTGAAAATAATCCTTTTCCTTCCCCAATGCCCTGGAGAAGGAGGGCTCATATCTGACATCATCCGTTCACTACATCAGTTGATTCGACTGTGCTGACGCCGGGAGGAGGCGAATGATTCTGGTTCAACGGATTACCCGCTCATATTACTCCGCATAGGTTCCGAGGACCCTTCCTTAATGGGATTCAAGGCCTAAGACGACGGAGGCCTCGATCTGCCTTTGGGGAATATTCCAATATCTCAGCAATAGCTCGTCCTTGTCGGGCAGAAGCTGAAACCCGTGTTTCTCATAGAATTGAATTGCCCAGATGGCGTCGCACCAGGTCCCCACCAGAAGCCGGGTTTTCGATAAGCCCTTCACATAACTGAGGAGGGAACTTCCGATTCCCCGCCTCTGTTGGTCCCGCAAAACATAAGCATGCCGGATGAGGGTGATGTCCTCCACCGGTTGAAAGCCCATCACTCCCAAGAGCCTCCCCTCCTCTTCCCATCCGAAAAAGCTCATTTTTTTCATTTCCCTCAAGAGCTCGGCCGTGGACATGTAGGGTTCGTGCCAACAATCCCACGGGATGACGCCCTTGTAGGTCGAGGCTCCATCGTTGATGACACGGTAAATGGACTCCATGTCGGTTAGTTTACATCTCCTAATCACTGGGCTCCAAGAGGGCTTTCGTTTTTGCCCAACAAACGGATGGGCCGGGTACTCACGTGGTTCTTTCGGCCTTCAGGGAATCTCCAAGGACGCTTACCTTGGCCAAAAACCCAGCTAATTGGGTTCGCCCCGGGGTGACGGGGTGCATCTTTTCGATGAGCTGGTTCTTAGGACACCGCTTCTTCGATTCATCCAAGAGCTCGTTGAAAGCATCGGCAATCTCTTGACCGATCATCCCGGCTGGATCCCTTTCGGCCTTGGTCTGGTAGGATTGACGTAATGCCTTCGCCTTTTCGACTAGATCGGATGTGGGCATATTCATCCCTCCTTTTCCGATAAGGCATAGTAATAGTTAAGAATAGCCTGCGTCTTCCCATGTTCCCGTCTCAGCCGACCGGTAGCAAGCATCGACTATGGCCACCGCTATCACTCCATCCTCAATGGTAACGGGGAAGGGGAGCTCCCGGCAAAGGCTATCATTAAAGGCCTTCAATGCTTCGTAAACGGTGGGAACGGGTTTTCCCAACTCGATGGGCCTCTGTTCCATCCCCCTCACCTCGTGGAGATAGTTGTGGACGTGATCAGCAATGAGCTGCCCGTCTTCCCCGGCCACCTCGACCAAACCATTACGCCCCTTTGTCCCCCGCGATCCCATAACAGAGCCGATAATATTACTCTTTTCGAAGGTCATGATAGCCGAGAAGTTATCCTCCGTCTCCCTCGTTACGACCCTGTTAACCCTACACAACACCTTCCCAACCTCTTCTCCCGTAAGAAAACGGAGAAGATCGAAGCTGTGGACCCCGGTGTGTAAGACGATTCCTCCCCCTGAGAGGTCCCTCTGATCCAACCAAGCCAGAGGGGAAGGCTCAAACCTCTGGCTGAGGTGGATGGAATGGAGCGAACCCAAAGAAGGGATACGTGCCCTGAGAGCCCTAACAACGCCATTGAATCGGAGTGTTTGGGAGACCATCAGACGGACACCGTAACGAGAGACCGCCTGGTTAATTCGAATTGCCTCCTTCAGATTAATGGCCATCGGTTTTTCCAGAAGGATGTGTTTGTGTCGAAATGCGGCTTCCTCGCATACCGATGCATTGAGAGCTGGGGGAAGTGCAACCACCACGGCATCGATCGACTTATCGGCTAAGAGGTCTAAATAGGTCGGAAAATATCGGCATCCGTAATGCCTGGCCTGTCTCTTTCCCTCAACGGCGTCTCGACGCCAGAGGCCGATGAGATCTATCTGGGGGAGATCTTCATGGATGTGTTTGGCATACCGACTTCCGTGTCTGCCAACACCGATGAGGCCGAAGCGAAGCGGGGATCCCATGATCGTGGATCGGCCCAGCAAATCCGAGCCATTATTGTTTCGAGCTGGCCTTTATGTAATCTCTCCAGAAGGGAGAGATGTCTCGGAGTTTTTCGATGATGGGAGGGAGTTCTTCCAAGATATAATCGATCTCTTCTTCCGTGCTGTAAATGCTCAAACTAAAGCGAATGGACCCATGGGCTGCGGTAAAGGGAACCCCCATAGCCCTGAGCACATGGGAGGGTTCCAGGGAGCCCGAGGTACAAGCCGATCCGGATGAAGCACATATTCCGAGGTTGCTGAGAAGCAATAGGATAGATTCTCCTTCCACATACTCGAAGCTCAAGCTCACCGTATTGGGAAGGCGATGTTCCCGGTCGCCATTGACCAAGGTGTCGGGAATCCTCTCCAGCAGCCCCTGCTCCAATTTATCCCTCAGGAGACGGACTCGACTATTCTCTTCTTCCAGATGGCGGGCAGCTAGCTCACAGGCTTTCCCCAGGCCAACAATATAGGGAACATTCTCGGTTCCTCCCCTTCTCCCCTTCTCCTGGTGTCCTCCGATGAGAAGGGGGGAGAATTTGGTACCCCTTCGGATATAGAGTACCCCAATTCCCTTGGGGGCATGGAGCTTATGGCCCGATAGGGAGAGCATATCCACGGTGCTCTTCTTCATATCGAGCGGGATTTTGCCCACCGCCTGGACGCCGTCGGTATGGAAGGGAATCCCCCGGGATTTCACGATTTGGCCGATCTCCTCGATGGGAAAGATCACCCCCGTCTCGTTATTGGCATACATAACACTAACCAAGGCCGTATCGTTGGAAATAGCCGCTCGCAGCTCATCAAGGTCCAATCTGCCCTCCCGATCCACCGATAGCATCGTTACCCGATACCCCCTCTTCTCCAGATCCTTACAGAGGGTCCACACCGCCGGATGTTCTACCCGCGTTGAGATGATATGCCGTTTGTCCGGATAGCTTGCCAAAGTCCCTTGAATAGCCGCGTTATCGCTTTCCGTCCCGCAGCTGGTAAAGATGATCTCATCCAGGCTTGCCCCGATAAGATCCGCCACCTTTTCCCTCGCCTCCGCCGATGGCCTCTGAGCCTCTCCCCCCTTGAAATGCATGCTAGAGGGATTTCCGTAGAGGTCTTGGAAAAAGGGCTTCATAGCCTCGAAAACCTCTGGTGCAACCCGGGTCGTTGCATTGCTGTCAACATAGACCGTCTTCACTCCTCCACCTCCACGGTGATGTCATCCGTAACGAACTCCCTGAGCTTCGCCTCCACATACTGTTTTAAGGTGAAGTCGGCTGAGGGACAGAAGGAGCAGGTCCCCCTTAAGGCCACGATAACCTTACTCCCCTCGATATCGATGAGCTCGAGATCTCCTCCATCTTGTCTCAAGGCGGGCTTGATCTCCCTTTCAAGGGTGTCCTCTATGAGCCTCATCCTCTGTATGTTGGTCAATTTCTCCCCTTTGACCGGCTTGACGAGGTCGGGTTTTTCCTCCTTTTCCCCCCAGATTTTATCGATAATGTCCCTGATCTTAGGGTGGCAACCCTCGCATCCCCCTCCTGCCTTGGTGTAGTGGGTTACCTGTTCCACCGTGTGAAGGTCGTTCTCCCGTACCGCCCTTTCGATCTCCTTGTCGGAAATACCGAAGCAGTTGCATACGATCTCGAACTCTTCTTTTTCGCGTTTTTCGCCGCGGTAGTTGGCGATGGCGGCTGCCAGGGCCTCTCTCCCCATTACCGAACAGTGCATCTTCTCCTCGGGGAGACCTCCGAGGTGTTGCGCGATGTCTCTGTTGGTGATTTTTTCCGCCTCCTCAAGGGTCTTTCCCTTTATCAATTCCGTGAGGGCAGAAGAGGATGCGATGGCGCTGGCACATCCAAACGTCTTGAACTTGACGTCCTTGATCCTGTTGTCCTCGTCCAGCTTAAACGATAGCCTCAAGGCATCGCCACAAGCCAGGGAACCCACTTCGCCAAACCCATCGGGGTCCTCGATTTCGCCGACGTTTCTCGGGTTCATGAAATGGTCTTTAACCTTCTCGGTATACTCCCACATATCCAGTTACACCGTCATGGTATTTTGCTCTATAAATAATAATATATAAACGAACGAACTGTTAGGTCAATGGTTTTTAGCAAAGCCCACTAACTAAGGGAAGGAATCCATCATTCTTCCGCCAATCAGATGTATTTCGGGATAAGATGGAATTCTCCCTCAATGCCTAAAAGCCCTCTGTCCGGTAAAGACCATGGTAACCGGCGGATTGGCTTCGTTGCAGGCCTCGATGGACTCGAAGTCGCGTTCGGAACCGCCTGGCTGGACTATCCCGGTGATTCCCTCCTTTATGGCAACGTCAACTCCATCCCGGAAGGGAAAGAACGCATCGGAAACCATAATGGAACCGATCAAGCCACCTTTTTCCGTGGTTACCTGATCATCGATGGCCTCCTTTTGAGAGGGTTCCCTTTTCCCCAATCGGACTTCACCCTCTAAAATCTTGTAAGGGATCCCGTACGTCTTGAAGCAAAGGGCATCGGCATACTTGGTATAGGCCTTGAAGATGGCGATCTCAGCCACTCCGACCCGATCTTGCTCTCCCGTTCCAATGCCCACGGTTACGCCATTTTTGACGTAAATGACGGAGTTGGAGGTAATTCCCTGTTCAACGGCCCAACCGAACATCATATCCTCATACTCTCCCTCCGTTGGCATTCGGGAGATGGTATACTGTTTTCCCCCATGGGAGGTAGCTGCGGGCTTCAGATCCTCGTTTGTGGTGACAACGTTGACGGAAGATTGCTGCACGATGATTCCACCATCCATGAGGGATTTGAAATCAACGAAGCGCAGGTTCCGGTACTGCTCCAACCGATCGATCCTTTGAATACGAATGATCCTCAGGTTTGATCGTTTAGCCAATATCCCCACGGTCCCCTCCTCGTATTCCGGAGCAACGACCACTTCAAGGTAGTTCTGGTTGATCATTTCCGCCGTGGGTCTATCGATGGGGTGGTTAAAGGCCGCACAACCCCCGAAAGCGGCGATTCGGTCGGCCATATTGGACCTATCGTAAGCCTCCGCAATGGATTGCCCGTATGCAACGCCACAGGGATTATTGTGTTTCATAATTGCCACGGCCGGTTTTTTCATTAAGAATTTCAATATATTGAGGGCATTATCCACATCGGTTAAGTTGATTTTACCGGGATGCTTTCCAGCCTGGATCATGTCCTCCTCCGTAATGTGACTTACCAATCCAAAATCCGGTCCGATAAAGTGACATTCCCCCAAGACCAAGTTCCCATTGACCAACTCGTAGAGCGCGGCCTCCTGCCCCGGGTTTTCCCCGTATCTCAGGCCTTTTTCGATGATTTCCTTCGAAGCCGAATCGGGGAGCTTCCACGTCCTCTTTCGATAGAGAAGACGGTGTTTGCCGAAGTGGATGCTCATCTCATCGGGAAAATGATCCTCCATGATGGTCCGATATATCTTCTTATAATCCTCCATAGATTTCCCCTCACTGCGTTTTGTCTCCGAGGGAATGATAAGCCATCTTCCGTTCTTAATCAACAGGAATATTCCTTGAGTTTCTGGAGCTTTCTGAGTTTTATAGGTAATATTCCTTTCAACGCAGCTTTGGGCTATACTGAGCAGTGAGCGAGAGATGGAAATCGACAAGGTTTATTATAACGAGAAATATCTGCCCAAGGTGGAAAAAGGGGACCCATGGATCCGTCGCGGGGAGATAATGGAATCCATTGACCATATTGAACCCGGTTCGCTGGTAGAGGTTTTCACATCGAGGAGGGACTTTGTGGGGAAGGGATATATTAACCCCAATTCGGCAATCGCCGTCCGGTTACTCACGCGCCGACAGGATGAGGAGATTGGGAGGGGTTTTTTCAGGAAGAGGATAGAGCAGGCAAATGAGCTCAGGATGCGGATTTATCCGCACCTGACATCCTACCGAGTCGCCTACGGGGAATCTGATGGGCTTCCAGGTTTAGTCATCGACCGCTACGGAGATGTCGTGGTTCTCTCCTTTACTACATTGGGTATGGAACGGTGGAGGACTACCATCATCGAGGGAGTATCAGAGATGTTTGCGCCAAGGGCCATCGTGGTGCGAAACGATACGAGGCTTCGGCTCAAAGAGGGGTTGCCTCTCGAAAAAGGGGTTGTTCTCGGGGAACTTCCGCAAGATATCGTGATCCAGGAACATGGATTATCCTATTACGTTGACGTCATGGAGGGGCGTAAAACGGGCTTCTTCTTCGATCAAAGGGAGAATCGGGGGACGATGGCCCGTTTCATCAAGGGCGCTACGGTGCTGGACTGCTACACCTATACCGGAGCATGGGCTCTGACTGCGACTTTACATGGTGCCTATAAGGTGTGGGGGGTCGACAATGACACAGGGGCTATTGAGTTGGCGGAAAGGAATGCCTCATTGAACGGCATACATAATTGCACGTTCATTGCTGCGGATATGGATCAGTATATGGAGGGAGCGGCCAAGATTACGAGAAATTTTGGGTGTATCATCTTCGATCCCCCGGCCTTTATAAAGACGAGAAGGAACCTCGCCCAGGGCCTCGAGGGTTATCTGAGGAGAAACGCCGATGCGATGAGATTAGTTGAACCGGGGGGATTTTATATCACCTCATCGTGCTCCTCCCACCTTTCCTGGGACGCATCTTTGTCCATGATCAAAAAGGCCTCGCTCAGGGCAAGGAGGACGACTCGAATCCTCGCATACGGGAATCAAGCCCCGGATCATCCAATCCTCCCCGCGTTGAAGAAAACTGCGTATCTAAAGTGTCTTTTCCTCCAGATGGATTGATCAAGCTCATCTTTCGGGAGAACCAAAAAAACGGGAAAAGTGAGATTGACTGGATCGTGCGGATCTGCTAAATACGAGTTATTCAAAGGGCTCCAACATTTCTCATCCGTTTGTTGTCCTGGAGGAGGAAATTCAATGGGGGGAGGGCTCTCTTAATTCGATATATCGGCCTCTTTCTCTCCATCGCTTTCGCATTCTGGGTCTACCACGACGCCAAGAAAAGGGGGAAGGCTCCTGGCAAGGCACTGGCCTGGGCAGCGGGAGTTCTGTTATTGTGGGTCGTTTTTTTGCCCCTTTGGTTAATTACCCGACCTAAAGAAATGTTAGGGGAAGGCGCCTTCGAACACATGCGGGGCTGTCCGAGCTGTGGGGGATATATAGATCGTGAGGCCTCCTTCTGTCCCCACTGCGGCCACCGCCTTTCATGAGGACGAAATTCCTCCAAAAGGACTCGTGAGGGATCCTTTCGGGCGCCAGTACTTATGGGGATAGGATAATGGAAAGGGGAGGATATCGGGCCAAGGACATATCCAGGCTCTTTGGATTTAGCGAAGGCCAAATCAAAGCCTGGTGCCAAAGCGGACTTGTCCCCCATGTGTACATGGAAAAAGAAGAGCCCGTCTTTGGATTTAGGGAACTTGTTTGCTTTAAGGTCATGAGAGACCTCATGGATAAAGGCATCACCCCGAGGCGGATGAGAAACTATTTGGGTCAGCTTAAGAGGATCTTGCCGGAATCGAAAAGGCCACTAACCGAACTCAAGTTCACCATCGAGGGAGAGAAACTTCTCGTTTGCAAGGAGGGCCAGACCTTCGATACTCGGGGACAACTCCATATGGACTTCTCCGTGAAGAAACCGAAGGCTGTAGTCTCCATCGATCGACGGAAACAGAACTTCTTAAAGCCCTCGGAATACGCACGGCATACTTATCCGGAAAGGGCCATAGTGGAATATAGACGCCTTCTGGATCGTGAACCCGGAAATGCGGACGTCATGGTGAACCTTGGCAACACCTATTATGAGATGGGTGATACGGAGAGAGCTTGCCATTGGTATTTTGAAGCGCTCATGGTGAACCCAGACCACGTGGAGGGAAATTATAACCTCGCCAACCTCATGGACGAGCGAGGGGAGGTGGAAACTGCCATCGTATTCTATCTCAAGTCCATCAAAAACGAAGAAACCTTTGCAGATGCCCATTTCAACGCAGCGGTCTGCTTCTGTAAACTGGGAAGGCTCGAAGAAGCCAAGAGATTTTTTACCTCTTACCTGACATTCGACTCCACGAGTGAATGGGCAAAAATAGCCATGGAACTGCTCAATGCCCATTGATATCACGAGTTCTCTTGCAGTAAGATAAGGGGTGGAAAGATTTAATAAAATCATATCCATGGAGAAATCAGTATGGCTCGATATGGACATACGGTGCTCGTCCGTCTCTTGCTATTCCTCCTTCTCATTCACCTGTTTGGGTGCGCCACCGCGCCCGTAACGGGCCGATCCCAGCTCATCCTCGTCCCCGAAAAGACGGAGATCGCCCTCGGATTACAGTCCTACCGGGAAATCCTGGGCAAGTCGAAGCTGAGCCAGGACAAGCAGGCAGTGGCCATGGTGAGAGAGGTGGGAAACCGAATCGCTTTGGCGGCCAATAAGCCAGGGTACGAATGGGAGTTCAACGTCATAGAGGATGATAAGATGGTCAATGCCTTTGCACTGCCGGGTGGAAAGGTTGCCGTTTATTCGGGCATTCTTCCGTATACCAAGGACGAAGACGGATTGGCGGCGGTCATGGGGCACGAGGTTGCCCACGCCTTGGTAAGACATGGGGGCGAACGGATGACCACGATACTGTTGGCCCAAATGGGCCAAGTCGCCATGAATATTGCTCTGAAAGATCAGAGCCCGGCAACCATCAATGCGCTGAATATCGGCTACGGGGCCGCTACAACCGTTGGTGTCATTCTTCCCTTTGGCAGAAATCAGGAATCGGAGGCCGACCGCGTTGGTTTGATCTTGATGGCAAAGGCGGGATATCCCCCATCAAAGGCCGTGGAGTTTTGGAAGAGGATGGCCGCAAAGAAGGGGAAAAAATCTCCTCCTGAATTCCTCTCTACCCATCCCGCCGATGAAAGGCGGATTGAACAGATAAACCAGTGGCTTCCCGAGGCCATGCAATACTACAGGCCTGCTTCCAATCTCCGATGACCGAGTTCCGACATGTCCGGGATATGCCCAACTCATGAAACGGCTTGAGCTCGTTCAGGTGGAGTGTTATAGCGGATATAGGGCTCATGAAGCGCCGCGGGCCTTTATAAGGAAGGGAAAGAGGTATCAGATTTTGGAGATAAGGGACAGGTGGTACGAGAGTGGAATTTCAAGGAAATCCATCAGACTCGACTACTATAGGGTATTGGCCGAGGATGGAAGGGAATACATCCTCCGTTACAACGGCCTCTTCGACAAATGGGCCCTCCTTTTGAAGTAAACCCACGCTCCCCTGCAAATCCCTTCCAGGCCCCATCGAGCCTCTTACCCTTATCATTGTCTCACCATGATATAGGCGTCTTCGGTCCAGTAGTAATTTGGGACAACCCCTTTCCTTTTGAACCCCAATTTTTCATAGAAGATCTGCGCACCGGCATTGGTCTCCCTAACCTCAACCCATACGAATTCGCCCGTTGAATTCCTGAAGACCTCCCTGACCAGTTGGGTTCCTATCCCCTTTCTCCTGTGGCGGGGGTCGACGGCGATGGAAATGATATGGCCTTCAGGAGTATGGACGAGGTAGCCCAGGATCTCTTCTTCGTCATAAACCAAGAACGAGGTGGGATTGGAACAGTAGAGGCTCGTGAAAATACGCCGGCTATAAGGCGATTTCGGAAAGGCTTGGGCTTCTATTGCCAAAATCCGATCCATATCCGAGGGGGTAAAGATCCTGATCATACATAAACCAGGTTGTTAAGTTCCTTGAGTCCTCCTTGTCCCTTCGCTTCAATGCTTCCGAAGTGACCCTTTCGGGGCCCCGGGGAATACTTACCCCTTCCAGCCTCTAAAGGGTTGGCTTTCCCTTACGTTCGGCTGAGCCATTCGGTCTGAGCTCATGGTCGAAGACTTACGTCGAAGCCTTCTCACCCTCGATGGGTACCCCACTTCTCCAGCAGATTACGCTCACGGACAACGGAGCACTCTTATACGTACTTTATTGGGGTGAGGACCATAACGGATGATGAGAAATGATCCTCATTTTAACACACAAATAGATAGTAAACTTAGTTCTATGCTTTCAGGGTTCCAGCGGACGTGAAGCTTTTGTGTAAAATATGCGTTTCTGCTATAAAGTTATGTGCTTACCAAAATACTTCCCATACAAGTTGTGATGCCTCAGTGATCATATCCCTTTATTCTTTTTCCCCTTTTTGGTATAAAGAGGCTAAGTCCTTCGATTCATAAGTCGGAAGACGAACTTATTTAGACTTCGGCTGAGTGACTCGACTGTCTTCGACCCTGAGGCCTTCGGCGTGAGCTCATGGTCGAGGGCGGGCCGAATGGAGTGAGCAATTTCCTAGACTCAATTTGGCAAAATACGTCACCGTATGTGCGAATCGAAGCACTGAGTCATTGTCTCAAAAGTTGCGGCCGCAGTAAAGGGGAATGCTTGAAGGTAAAGGATTATATCGAAAATCGGGCTCGACTTTTTAACCGGTATTCCGAGTTCTCGTGTCCAGACGAGTGCAATCGATTCGGCTGTGAGGACGAAAGGCTCCATGTCAGCGTCAGTATCATTGATTTAGTTGCAGCTTCCCTCCTAACCGGGAAAAGGGTCTTCCATCTCTTTCGAGCTCATTATAAGATCGGAACCTCTCCCATGGAAGAACATCCATGGATTCAACGATTTGTCCTCGAGCTGAAAAAGCCCTGTCCCTTCTTGACCGAAAAAGACTGCGAGATATATCGAGGAAGGCCTATCACCTGTGCCCTCTTCCCCGAGGCTTTCTTTCTTTCCCCAGGACAGAGAAGGGGGTTGGATGACGAGAAATTTGGGCACTATCCCTGCCTACGCGGGCCACTGGTCCTCTCCGAAAGGAGGCGTTTCGTCCTCATTGAGTTGATGGAAATGGCCCGCCGAGAGGCCTTGCTTACGGAATTCTACCTCTTTGGATTCTCCCCTCTCTTTGTCGATCTGAGAAACAGCGTGATTGACGTGGTGGAAGTTTCCCAGAATACTTCCCGGAGTATTGGAGATGCCCAAAAGCCTTACGAGATCCCCCATGAGGCCTTTGAGAAAATATTGGTTCGTAGGTTGGGAAACGGGGGATACCTTTCGAGGATCGATTCCAAGATGGACGAGCTGAATGGCGCAAGTGGCATCGAGGCACTATTTGAGATAAAGGATTGGACCGACTTGGTAGCAGCAGATGATAAGGATTTCCCCTATTGCTATGAATTCGATGAACGTGACAAGCTAAACTTGGCCAAAAGGCCCATTCCGGGGTGAGAACGGTTGTTGGAGGGGAATAAGCGATCTATGAGGTTAATCAGCAACATGGTTTGGCTGAGGATCCTCGTAACGGCAACTGTCTCCATTGCAATAGCAGGGGAAGTTGCTAACGGGGAAGAGCGCCAATGGAAGCTTGAGCTTTCCTCCTTTAGCGGGATGATGGAGAGAGTATCGGGCGATTGGGAACGATTGGATGAAAGGGTTTTCCAACAGGGGGATGCGGAGACTGCCCCCACAATACTGCTCTTCGGTGAGAATGAATGGGCTGATTACCGCTTGAAGATAAGGGCTCGAATCATCGAGGGGACCGGGGGATTACTGGTCTTTTTCCGGTACCGAGATGAAGACTGGAGCCTCTGGTGGAGTCTCAGTAGTCAAGAAGGCATTGCTTCGGGGATCGGAGAGAACCGATGGGATTACGAAAGAATTGTTCCCGAAACCGGGAGACCTCATTTGATAGAAAAGCGGAAGTGGTATGAGATTTCCCTTATCATCAGGGGGAGAGAAATTATGGGCTATCTGGATGGGAACTTGGAAATGGAATATATCCTCCCAGATGATGGAACCCATACCTCCGGAAGACTTGGCCTTGGCACGTGGTGGGCCGTTGCCGAATTCGAACTCCTTGAAATGGAGCAATTCGAGGCGGATATGATCCCTGCCCCCCCCTCGTTGAGGGGAAAGGTTATGGTGAGGGGAATGGAGGAAGTTCCCATTCCTGGGGCAGAGATAAGGGGAACCTTTGGAACCATCAACACCGACCATCAGGGACAGTTTTTCGTCAAGGAATTAATCCCGGGAAGGAACATTCTCACCATTACCGCTCCCGGTTTTGTGACCCAAAGGACGGTCTTTAACCTCGAGGAAGGGGAAAACATCAAGACCTTTTACCTGAGACCCCGGATTCCAATCGATGGAGGGAAAATTCTATTCTTCAGGGAATATGAGCGAGATGAGGGAATACCCAAGGGAGATCTCTTCGTTCTCTCCTTGGGAAGCGGAGTTGAGCGGAAATTAACTCAACGCCCCGGGGCCTATTTCTCTCCTCACTGGTCGCCCGATGGATCCACGATCGCCTTTTACACCCTTGATTCGAGGGAGATTTTCATCATCTCTATAGAGGGAGGTGACATGGAGAAGGTGGCCTCTGGAACGTCTCCCCGTTGGTCCCCGGATGGGCAACGGCTCTTATTCTTGGATGGTGAAAGGCTATGGTCCCTTAGGAGGGGAGAAACGGAACCCGTCCTCCTTTTCGAGAGCTCAACGTATGTCAAGGATTATTCGTGGGCACCTGAGGGTAATTGGGTGCTTTTTGAATCTCAGTCCCATATCCTTGTGGTTAACCCAGATGGAGGGGAATTGAGAGAAATAGCATACCCCGGGGAAAATCCCATATGGTCCCCTGATGGAAAAGCGATTCTATTCATATCCCCACGAGGCCTGGTGAAACTGGATATCGAGGATGAGAGGGAAATCGGAATAGCCCCCCCGGGTCGATTCGAGGACCTCCAGTGGTCTCCCGATGGATCCACAATCGCATACCGAAGGTGGGATGAAGATCCCGGTGGGATGCAGAGGCCCGTCCTCCACCTCGTACAAACCCACGAGGGGGAGCGTTACAGGACCTTCCACTCCATCAAGGAGGGAATTCAAGAGTATCGCTGGTCCCCCTTGCGCAATGAGTTGGTTTTGCTGACAGGAAGGGAACCGCCAATGCCGAATACCATCTATCATATGGAGGTGGAGGGGAAAAAGGTTTCCCCCATCATGGACTTTCCTGCTACCAATCTCCAATGGTCTCCGAATGCGGAGTGGATTTCATTCTTATCGCAAGGGGAAACGGGCTGGGATATCTATATTATCAAGGGCGACGGGACGGGCTTCAGAAAAGTGACCGATACCCCGGAAACGGAATTTCAGGAAAGTTGGTGCCCGATCCTCCGTTAGATCAGGCTCCAAACCGCTAGAGATAAGAGGCATTCCTTTTTGCGAGGACATTGTGATGGAAGACTCTAACGAAAAGGGGTATGAAGTCCTTTTCATGGGCCCCGTTATCCATACGGCTGAGGAAAGGGAAAGGGTGATCCAAGGACTCCAGGCTCGATTCAACCTTTCCCGGGAAAACGCAATACGATTGGTCCAACGGGCACCCATTGTGGTCAAAAGGGGCGTGACGGGAAAAGAGGGTGAACGGTACGTCGAGGCTTTTCACGCCATCGGGGCGACGGTCCGGATCAGGGAGTATCCTCGTTCCAATGATATGACAAGGGAAGATCGGACGATGCCATATCACCCCGGTGAAAAAGAGAAATATTGTCCCTGGGAGGACCTGGAAGAATTGGGATTTTTCGAGGCCTTTCTGACCACCTTGAAGGAGGTCCTCCTTTCTCCCACCCAATTCTATCGTCGAATGCCGACGAGCGGGGGATTTAAGAGTCCCTTGATCTTTGGCCTCATCTTAGGGGTATTAGGAGGAGTTCTAGGCTTAGCGTGGCAGTGGGTATTTATGCTCCGACTCGGGCAATTTCAGGAAATATCTACGACCCATTTGGTGGGAATAACCATCGGGCTTCCACTTATCGTTCTGCTCACCCTCTATCTCGGGAGTGCTATGATTCACCTCTGCTTAATGGTGGTTGGAGGGAACCGAAGGGGTTTCGAGGCTACGTTCCGGGTTATCGCCTATTCATGGTCAACCCAAATCTTTGCCTTAATCCCCCTCGTCGGGGGTTTGATCATCCCCATATATGCATTGGCCATCGAAATCATCGGTCTGAGGGAGGGCCATGGTATCGGTACCGGAAGGGCGGTCTTGGCTGTATTTTTACCCTTCATCGTCATAGGCGCATTTTTCGTGGTTGCAGCAATTTCTCTGCTCTATAAACTAAGCCAGTTTTTGTGATTCCGAAATCCACATTTGCAAAGGGCTCAGGGGCCAGTTTATCTCATGAAGCCTTTTGCCAAAAGGGGCACTGATTCCATATGCGCCTCATCCTCATATTCATCATCGTTCCCCTGATCGAGATTTTGCTCCTTATCGAGATCGGGAGCCGAATTGGGGCGTTCAATACCATCCTCATCATCGTCTTAACCGGGATACTCGGCGCCTCTATGATGCGCCACCAAGGTTTCACCATTATCAGGAATATTCAGCGGGATCTCTCCCAGGGGCATATGCCAACGGGAGAACTGATCAATGGAGCATTGGTACTGGTGGGAGGCATCGTGCTTCTGACCCCGGGTTTCTTCACGGACGCCGTGGGATTCATCCTCCTTGTCCCCACCACGAGGGCGTTGATTCGTAAAAAGATCCAACTCCTCATTCGCCGGAAGATCGAGTCAGGGGACATCCACATCTTCTTTCGCTAAGAAGGGGGCCTTTCGAGTCCTCCCATTTTGTGCCTACTATGACGGGCTCTCCGCTATAAAGGAAAAGGAGCAAAAAGTCCGGCTGAGATAGGTTTCCAGGTGGGCTGAGAAGGGAATTGCATGAGGATTATATTACAATCCGTCTAGAATCTTCTTCCATTGCAGAGTTCTAAGCCTGTAAGTCTCTCGTACTCTGACGTTTACTGATTTGCTGTTCAAATTTCGCTCGAAGTTATTCCCTTCGGCTAATTGTCTGAATCCTCGAAGAATATCACATCCTTGAAGTCTGACTTACCAGCGTTCGTATCGTACAAGCTCAGACAAGGGTTTGCGTCGTTTCACTCCCGGTTCATCAGCCGGATACCCCAACGGAGTGAAAGCCACAGGTTCCACATCCTCGGGCAGTCCCAACACCTCTCGACTAGCAAAAGGATTAAACGCGGCAATCCAGCATGTCCCCAAGCCAAGCTCGGTGGCGGCCAGAATCAGGTGGTCCATCGCGATAGTCACATCCACATCGCTATAGTTCCTGTTATCCATCCGCGACCAGGCCCTCGACGGGACCGCACAGGCACAAATGACCAGAGGCGCCTTGCAGAACCATTCCGCCCTGTATATTCGCTTCAGTTCAGCCTCTCGACCAGCCGTGTGGATAACAATGAACTGGAAAGGCTGCCGATTCGCTGCGGTAGGGGCCAGACGAGCCGCGTCAAGCACCTGCTGCACCTTTTCGTCCTCCACCGGCTCTGACTTATAGGCACGCACACTGTACCTCGTGTTGATCAATTCTCGAAAGTCCATCGTTCCCTCCTTATCGCTCGATTGTGGTTTCTCTTGTACCTATTCTTGCTCAGCCCAAATTGAAAAATTAACCGAAATTCAATCAAGACACAATCCCCATTTGGTAGACTCTATGTGCTGCCCCATAGCTTGCCTTTTGGATTGCGTATTACCGCTATAAAGAACGGGCGACCTTGTTGAGCCTTGGGGTTTTTATGCAGCTATGGATTTATCGGCTTGGAGCCCCTAATGGCTTTGGAAAGGAACAGGGTTCTCGCATCCCCTTTCGATATTCGACAAAAATAGTAAATCGGCGGGATTAGGGTTGAAAGGCCTGTTTCGTCTTGAGTTATGGAGAAAATAAAGTGGCAATGCAGCCTGAGAAACAAACAGATTCTGTTTCTTTTATCTCCAATCCTCCACAACGATAAAGGGCCCACAGAAGAAAAGATGAGAGCAGTCAATAGTCATACCTGGCCGGTAGCTGGCTAATTGTGTGATCCCAATGCCTCTTTCGACAGAGAAGCAAAGCCCCAAGTTCATCAAATCGATCTGTGCTTTGCAAAAAGCCTCAGCCTTGAACATGCTCAGGAGGTTCCGGTAATCTGATATCGATATAGGTGTTTTGTTGTTTATTCCTTACCCCTCTCACCTCCCGCACTTCTTTCTGCTAACCAGTTTCTGGCATCTTCCGGGAGCCAGGTGAATTCCAGAGTTGCCTTGATGAGCAATGCGGAGGAATTAGGTCTGTTAATTGAAATTATCTTGGCGTACACCTCCGGAAGCGAGGGCACATCCCCCGGTGCCAGGAGGATCTTGACGTTGGTGTGAAGCCCTGCACGTCCCTCCAATAAAGCTTCAGCACGAGACTTTGAGATGCTTATGATTTGACCAGGAATAGGCTCTTTGGACACTGTTTTACCTATCAGAGGATAACAGCTGATCCGCAGTGGTATCGTGAGCTTCGTTAGCGAATCCGATTTGCTCTCATTAAGATAAAGCTGATATTTCCCATTTATGCCAATTACATCATAAAGAGTCACAGGCCGATTACTACCCTTAAATTCGACCTCCAGAATCCCTCTCGTGTGCACAAGTGACCGCACCAGATTATAGGTTTCTGGGCTGATCAGGATCTGCCCTCCAACTGTGTAAGTTTCGATGCGGTGAGCAATATTAATGGCACTGCCTACGGCGCTATATTTGGCGCGTTTTTCAGAGCCGATATTACCAACAACGACTTCCCCGCTATTAATTCCTATTCCCATAGCCAGTTCGGGAAAATGGTACCGACGCTGCACTTCATTGATTTCCACCATCGCATTTTGCATCTCGATGGCGCAAGCAACGGCGCGTTCCGGATCGTCATCTGATATCAAGGGAGCACCAAAAAAAGCCAGAATACCATCGCCCTGAAGCTCGTTTACCGTGCCTCGGTACCGTGCAATGATGTCTAACGTGTGCTCAAAGTAGCGATTCAGCATAGTAATGACATCAGGAGGCGTCAGCTGAGCCGATATAGTCGCAAAACCGCGCAAGTCCGAGACCAGGAGGGTAACCTGCCTTGTCTCACCACTCATTTTCAAACCATCAGGAGAGCCAAGCAACTCATCAACCACCTCGTTGCTCAGGTAGCGACCGAATGTCTGACGAATAAAATCACGCTCGCGGAGACCTTCCAGCTTCTCTCTTTCCTCATTTACATACCGATATATAGCTATGGATATTACCGCTAGAATCACCATAGAGAGTGGGCGGATGACGTTAAAAATAACCGTTCCATAGAAGAAGAATATGCCAACGAGAGCGGAATAACCCAAAGCCACGCAGAGTGTACCCAGAAAAAAAGAATAGGATGTGAATCGCATTGAAAGTGCAAGTATGATAAAAATGAGGAGTAATTCAATGATAAGCATCTGGCTATCAGAGAGTTCCCTAATGAAGGACCGCGTCAAGATAGTATGCATAACATTGCTCAGGAGCCCGCTCAACGGGAAATTAGGATCAGTGGGGACCGGTCCGATGTCCGACGAGCCCGTTGAAACATCAGAGATCACTACTATCTTGCCTTTTAGTTCTTCCCTCCACATCTGCAATACATTTTTGTCTTCAGGGGACAGCAATATATCGGCAAAGTTATAGTGGTCCATCCGCTCCCATGGCCCGATATAGTTGACGACCATATTGCCATGCATGTCTATCGGAATCACAATATCACGTGGAGAGTGACCTTCGGGTCCTTGAACGGCCTGCAAAATTATATGCTTGCCAGGTCTTACAATAATTTCTTCAGGCGGGACACGGAGATAATCGCAGATGATCCGAAAAGGTAAGATCGGATAAAAAGCGTCTTTATATTGCAAAAGGAGCGGCACACGCCGGAGGACGCCATCGCGGTCGAATTTGACGCTTAGAGAACCAAGCCCTCGTGCTGCTGATGCCAGCTCTGGAAAGGTGAGCAGCGGATCAATACCTTCATAAAATGAATCAGGATTCCCCTGTACTTTCAGTTGCCATTTTGTCTGTTCAAGATATTGTGCATTCTTACGCTTGAGCTGTTCACGTTTGCGCTGGTCTATTCGCCGTAACTTGAAAGCCATACCGAAGTACACATTGCCCGCCTTTTCTGTAGCATGGATCAAAGCTCGATCGCTCTCTTCATTTAATGGAGCAGCAAAAATAAAATCATATACTTGAGCCGCCACATTCATTGATGATAGATTGCGCATCGCCTTCGCAAAATGGGATCGATCCAGATAGGCATTTTTGAGCCGGTACATCGTGGAGTTCGTTATATCCACGTGGACAATGGTATTGTCATACCGAGGGCGAAGATTTCTTGAGGATGATCGGAGAGCAAAAAGCCGATCTATGGTCTGCGCATTCCAAGTCCCAAAGACATTGGGCAAGAGCCAAAAGCAAAGATGAGCCGTCAGTAAACTTCCAAGGGCCAAGAGAAATACTGTTACTAGTTTGCGCTTTCTATTTGTGCTCAATTGTGTAGGTCCTGCTGTAGAAGGTGTACGCGGCGACCTCGATCGCATATTTGGAGATTTCAGTTGTCAGCTCTGTGTCAGCCTCACGGCCTCCACGGATACGACCCACCACGGCAACCGGTCGTTCAGCAGCTGTCTTGAATTTGCTATGTTCCCGTTTTAGCTTTCGGATTTCGTCGAGAACCGATGTCGTTAACTGCCGTTTTTTTGACGGCTCAGCGGATCCGTAATCCTCAATCAGCCCTTCAAGCTTGGTAAGTCGATAGACCGATGCCAGCAAAAAGAATGTTTCACGCCCTACGTGGTCGTCCAACTCAAACCATGCTTGACCTTTTGGGATGTAATATTTTTCCCCGGTACGATAATAACTTTTCGATCGCCGCAGGTCGTAGGGAAATAGCAAGCGTAATTCACCCCGTGAGCCGTGATAGATCACGTATAAAAAGCATTGCTTCCGTGGTTCCAGAGACATCTTGATTCGATCGCCCGTCTTCAGTGTGGTATCACCCCTGATGTTGACAAGTTCCTGGTCAGGTTCTCGCTTTTTTAAAACACAGAAAGCCCACCGGAAATTGATATTTTCATTCTCTTCTTGCTTCTTTTCGGCGGCAGATGTAATGCGGTGAGCCTCATAAAAGCCGAAGAAAAAACTGGAAAACAAGACTATACTAACTGCCAAGCGATTTAATTTCATTTCATATTCTTTCTGATTCTCGCCGTGAGGAGCTGGCCATTTTCTGACCTTCGGTCTACTCGGTAATTAAGCACTCCTTTTGGCCATATTTTGACGCTGCCTGTCGCTAAAATGAAGGAGATATCCCCTTTCCCATTTTCTTTCATGCTCCCGCGTGTTGAGCCAACCGCTAGGTGCTTGTATTGTTTGACAATAGGCGGCAACGGTTGGGGCAAACAAAGGAAATACTGAAGCTCTCATTCGATTACCCCCAAAATCAACTGCCCCTCCACGATACCCTTCTTCATAGGGTGTTGTTCCTGGCCGGTTGCTCTGGGTACCTCCCTTGACACGTATCGATACACCTCATCAACCGTGATCACGCCGTCTCTGTCCGTATCCGCCTCCCCCCGAAGACCCTCCAGCAAGAAATAGGTAAATACCCCATGTTTTAACTCGTCATCCTCCCCGCTGACCTCATTCGCCCCACTGGCCGTCAGGATGATCCTCCCCTTCCCACTCGCAATCCTATCCAAAAAGGCATCCGAGATGTTGGCCCGTATCCCTGTCAAACTGATCGTCCTTCCTCCAGTTGCCCCACTGTAACAGGCATCGGCTATGAATATTAACCGTTCCGATTGTATTCGGTTGAAGATACGAGAGATTTCACTCATCGGGAACGCCGATCCGTAGAGGTCCTTTGGATCAGCGTCGTAGGGGAGAATGTATTTCTCCAGCCCATCCCCGTCCGGGCTCATCACATCCTTCTCGGAGGCCCCGTGACCAGCAAAATAGACGATCACCATGTCCTCCGTGCCCGCCTTGTTCTTCAGATGGGTCCCCAAAATGCTCCTCAATCGAGTGAAACGGGCTTCCCGGTTTATCAAGAGGGTAACATTCTCCTCCGGTATGCGGTTGTTGCGTATCAAATGGTCATAGAATGCCCTGGCATCATTAACCGCGTATTTTAAATGACGATTTTTTTGGTAGCTATCGATTCCAATCACCACAGCCCATACGTTCTTCCGGATTTCACGGTAACGAACGATAAGGGTTTTCTCAGCAACAAGGCCATCAGTATCAGTGGCTCGTATCCTGATCTCGTTTCTCCCGCGCCGAAGAGAGACCCGCTCGGCAAACTCCAGACGCCTGGGATATTGAGCTCCAACGACCTTAATGCCCCTGATGGCTTTCGCTCGCAAAGGGTTATCGTTTACGAATAAATCCAGGCCTTTCAAGCCGTGCTCATCTTCTGCCACCCCTGAGAAGGTGATGGTACCGACTTCCACCTCAATGCCGTCCTTTGGCCCGGCAACAACGATCACAGGGGGATCTTTCTCGGCATGTTCCAATCTGGTCAAAAGATCTTTTTCTCGTCTCTCTTTTTCCGCGAGTTCTTTGGTAAGAAGGCTTGTCCTCTTTCTCTCCTGCTCAAATTGTCTTTTCATCTCCTCCAGTTGGGCAAGGGTTTCCGTTAACTTTGACAGTTTGGCTTCGAGCTGGACAATCCTTTTGTCTTTGGTCACCTCAGCGGTTGCGAGTTTGGTTTGGGTCTTGGGGACCTCCCTGAACCATCCCCAGGATGACTCAGAGCTTTTTGTGGGTGTTTCCTTTTCCCGTGGGGATTCTTCTTGCAGTTTCTGTATTTCCTTCTTTGTCTCCTCTATCTCTTTTGAGGCCTTAGCCTCAGCGAGATAGATCTTTTTGTATCTGTTTACTTTCTCAAGTGCACCGATAATAATTGGGTTGTCGGGATGTTTTCCCCTCATCCTCCCAAAAAAATCCGCGATCTGAACATAATCTTCTCTCTCCCAAACAATAATATCCACACTGAAATAACCACTATTATCTTGATACCACCTTGGTTGAGATGGTACCCCGTAAACGCTCATTTTCCCATCTTCTATACCTAAGTACAGCTTCCCCGAATCGGAGGCTTTCAGTGTACTAGCAACAGATAGCGGCATAAAAATATGATTTTTCCCAATTCTCGCCACAAATCGCCCACTCCATGGTCCTATATCATGACTTCTAGGGCCTAAACTTATACTACCCATCGCCAAGATGGAATAGAGATTTCCTTTGTTTAAATAAATCCCTGTATTTCGCATGCCGGGAAAATCCCCATGAATGACCTTATGCTTATGCTGTTTGACAATAGACGGCAAAGGCTTGGGCATCTTGAGAATGGGTTTCGAACACCCAATGAGCATCAAGAGAAAAGAGAGGATGGAACAGAGAAACAATGTTGATAATCTTTCCCGCTGCATCAGATATACCCCAACGAGAGTAAAGGGCGATGACTGCCCTATGGACGGTTTGGTATTGTGGGATAACAACCCTTAATTATCGAACTGGGGCAATCTTGTCAAGGAAGATCTAAATTTGTTTTATTGAATAAAACAGAATGAGAGGGTTTTTGATGGGCGAAACAGAAATTTCTATTTCTGCTATGTGTAACCCGCCTTAGGCGCAGGGGTTATTGAAAATGCCAACTGCTTCCCTGGTAGGGGTAGACATCGATTCGATTCCTCGCCTTGAACCCGCTTCGGTCACTCAAAGAGAGGCATGAATGGGCTGGGTTAATCAATTCCGATCATTGTGGGATATGTGGTGGATCAGGCCCCCGCCGTGCTTCTACCGGTTTTGATCCTGATTCTGGATCAAACACTCCGCCGCTCGAAATACATCCCAACAAAGAGGAGAAGAATGGAAAGACCAAGGGGTATTTGGAATATCTCTTTTCCCCCCGAGAGAACCTTCTCACCCATCACTGCGGGATCCCTGAAAATGCCGTGGAGCTCTTTCCCGGAGATGAGTTCGATATATTTTCCCTCCGCGGCTAGGGAGATTTCCCGTAAGATTCCATCATTCAAACGAGTGACAGCCTCTTTGCCTTCCATTTTAAACCACTCCTTGAACTTACCTTCCTCATATATGGGAATTCTCGAACCCCCATGGCTTCCGAGACCAACAGAGATAACGTTGATGCCTTGAGCTCCGATGTCGGTAAGAATCCCCTCGAGATTTTCTGGACGGACATGACCGCCATCAGAAAGAAGAAGAATGATCTTCTTCTTTTCGTTTTCTTCAAAGCATTGGACCGCCTCCGACAAGCCCTTTCCGATGTTGGATCCCTGAGAAGGAGCTGAATCCACCGTCACCCAATTTTTGAGGACAAATGTGAGGGCTTGAAAATCGTCGGTGAGTTCGGCCTGGGGAAAACTACTTCCGGCAAATGTCACGATGCCAAGTCTGTTTCCCGCGAGTACTGGAAGACACCCAAGGAGGACATCTTTTGCTCGCTCGAGTCGAGAAAGTCCTAGACCAGAATCCTCGGCCGCCATGCTCTTGGATACGTCCAGAACGGCCACCACGTCCAGAGTTCCCTTCTTAATCTGGTCGGAGTTTCCAGAAAGGAGCGGCCGTGCAGTAGCAGTAATCAGGAGGGCAAAGCAGAGGACTATCGACAATTTCTGGTAGAAAATTTTCCGATTGAAGGGGAACCGCGAAAACTGTGCGAGCAATTCCATCCTTCCAAATTCCTTCAGGATGGCCTTTCTCCGCTTCAGGCCCCATACAATAACTCCCAGGACAAAGGGGAGAACAAACATAGCCCACAATGCGTCGGGATTCAGAAATTCAAGAGACATGGCTCTTCTAAATGTCTGGCCGATCCGCGCCGTATTGACCCATCTGGCTCTTATCCCCTCTCTCGTCCCCAGGCTCCTGTTCAAGAGAGGCCTGACTCCCTTCATCAGG
>JABAOH010136747.1_pt1 | contig 40728 bp, 34 predicted proteins | sample 7062181 | NCBI WGS metagenome assembly JABAOH01 (sample SAMN14538630, study PRJNA623070) | marine sediment metagenome | biome: marine biome [ENVO:00000428]; feature: marine pelagic biome [ENVO:01000023]; material: deep marine sediment [ENVO:00002113]; isolation source: pool of 5 deep marine... | reverse complement strand
AAGAATTATTCTTGGCGCATCAAGACCTTGGGCAGCCTTGAGATAGTATTAGTTCCTTGCAGCGCTGCGTATTTAATTGAACAAAATCCGGGAATTCCGGAGCCTGTGATGACCCCAAAACATATCCGATCGATATCGGATGCCCGAAATTTCGTGCCACCGGGGTCTGCGGGTGGAAGAGGCTCGCAATTGGGGGGCCGTCACTGTTCGTCATTCTATCCGCTCATTCAGAAAGGATAGGATAATTCGGAAGATACTCAGCGGCCTGTATGGCGTGGGAGTTTTGGTGGGCCCCCGGGGAATCGAACCCCGAACCTGCGGATTAAGAGTCCGTTGCTCTGCCTAATTGAGCTAGAGGCCCGCCGCGTGCGATAACATCAGCTTGTCCAAGCCGGTGCGCGATACTAGCAGAGGGGGTGCGGCATGAAAAGAATCGGGATTGCCGGGATTATCCTGTTACCAGCGATGGCAATGGCCGACCTGACGGACGACGTGCGCTGCCGCGAAATCGGCTTCAGCAAGTCGGTCGAGAACAGGAACATTGAGGCGTTTCGGTCTTTCATTGATCAGGATGCGCGCTTTATCAGCAATCGTCCCCGCCGTGGCGTCGATGAAATTGCCGAGGGCTGGTCGGGCTTCATGGCGGAGGACGGACCTCGCATCCGGTGGCGGCCCATGTATGTCGAAGTGCTTCAGGACGGCACGTTGGCCTTGTCCCGCGGCGTTTATGAGTACATCGCGACAGCAGAGGACGGCACCCAGAGCCGAACCTTTGGCTCGTTCAACTCGACCTGGCGCCTGAATGATGACGGAGTCTGGCGCGTCGTCTTCGATGCCGGCGACCCGTGGGCCCGCCAGGCCACCGACGAGGAAATCGCTCTCCTCGATGCAGACGACGACTGCCGGGAGTAGGGAAAGTGGGGTGGACGATGGGACTCGAACCCACGACGACCGGGATCACAACCCGGGGCTCTACCAACTGAGCTACGCCCACCACGGATTTTCAATTGTACAGCGCCAGAAAAACTGGCGCGCCCGGCAGGACTCGAACCTGCAACCCTCGGCTTAGCTTACCAACTACCGCTTTCGCGGCCCCGACACAGCGGGTTTGTGGTCTGGACTATCTCTTCGCCATCTCAGGCGCTGCACGTATAGTCTCTACGGAGCCCTCCGAAAATCAGCTGCAAAATTCACATTTGACCGCTGATTATTCTTTGGTGCCCTTACCCTCAGTGACGCGTTCGAGCCAAACATCCGGGGATCCAGATAGTAGCACTCGTCCGTGTGCGGACAATAGACGCAGTAGAGATCTACCTCGTCTTTGTCGATGGGCCTGACATGAGTTCCCTGCCTGTCATTCCAGCAAGTCGAAAATTTCACATCAATCTTGCCGAACCGGTCCATCGACCGATACTTCACCTGGACCCGGCGGAATTCACAATCCCGGTATGCCACAAGATCGAACGGCAAATGCTCGGTCAGCGGCACAAGAATCGTAAATCCCTGCTCGAACAGATCAATCTGAGCCTTCAAGACACCCAGGTCACCCTTGGTTTTGGTGTGATGCTGCGGCATTGCCAGAGCCTACATCACGCAATACGTCGGATGTCCACAGGTTTCCACGGGATTGCCATCAGCACTACCTGTTAAGGGTTCCCCGTTACAGTGCAGTCCACTGTACCGGTTCCGTTTCCCGGCACAGGCTCCTCACTCAAAGGCCGATGCTCTATCCAGTTGAGCTACGGGCGCCGTTTCTGCGGCCGCGAGTATGCCTCAACGCCGGCAAATGCGCCACTTCCCTGGTGAGGCTTGTGCGGTAGGTCGCCCGATTCTTGCCTATACTACGCCGATGAAACCACGTCTCGGCCTGTTGGCCACCCTCCTCCCGATTTTCGCTTTCGCACAGGCCGCCGATGTGGACGACGTCGCCTCGTGGTACCCACGCACAGTCACGAGCGAGTCAGCCACCCTGGTCATGCACGCGCCGCAGATCGATGCGTGGAACGACTTCGAATCCCTGGAGGGCTGGATCGCGTTCGACGTTACGCTGGCCGGCAACGACGAGACGTGGTCAGGTTCCATCCATTTCAGTGCAAAAACGGACACCGATATTCAGGCCCGCGAGGTACTGTTGCATGACATCGAGACCCTGGACCTTTCGATACCGGGTCTGGACCAGGACTCCGACAAGTACCGCCTTGTCAAGGCAGCGCTGGTCGCGAAATCGAGAACCGTCCCGCTCGATCTCGTGCTCGAGTACCTGCCGGAGGACCTGCAAATTGCGTCGGCGGCGGGCCTGAGCGCCAAACCGCCGAGGATTTTCGTTGCCACTGGCCCCGCCGTGTTGCTCAGCATCGACACCGAGCCTGTCTGGGTCCCCGTCGACGACGGTGACCTGATGTTCGTGATCAACACCAATTGGGATGTCCTTCGCGTCGGTGAGTCGAATCCATCCTACTTCTGCTACGAACGCGCATGGTTGACTGCCGGCGAGCTCCCAGGGGCATGGACCTGGGCAGAGTCACTGCCGGATGAATTCGGTGCTCTTCCAGACACGGCTGCCTGGACGAATGCCCGCGAATGCCTGCCTGGCAATCTCGCGAGTCTGTCCCCGCCGGACACTGCCCCGCCGGTCGTTTACTACTCCGAAGAACAGGCGGAACTCCTGGTGCTCGACGGCGAGCCGGAGTGGGCGTCTATCGCGGACACCGGCCTGGAATTCGCCACCAACACGGAACAGGAGATATTCCGCACCAATACCGGTGTCTACGTTCTGCTGAGTGGCCGTTGGTTCGAGGCCTCGGGCCTGTCCGGTCCCTGGGTCCTGGCAACGGATCTGCCGGACGTTTTTCACCAGATACCGCCCGCAGGCAGTGACGAGGCTCACGCAAAGAGTCACATCCGGAGCAGCATTCCGGGCACGAGGGAGGCCTGGGAAGCCGCGCTCGTCGCCTCGATCCCGCGCAAAGCGGAAATCCAGCGCGGCTCCGCGTCTGCGCTTGACATCAGCGTCGACTATGCCGGCGACCCGGTCTTTACGAAGATCCCGACGACCGACATCGAAATGGCCGTCAATACGACCTACCAGGTATTCCGCTACGAGGGCGCCTATTACCTGTGCCACAACGCCACCTGGCTTACCGGCTTCAGCGCCGCAGGGCCGTGGACGTTTGCCGACTCGATTCCGGATGAATTCGCAACGATTCCGCCATCGTCACCCGCTTACAACACGACGTTCGTCAAGGTCGACGGCAGCGATGAAGATTCGATCGACTACTCCTATACATCGGGCTACGAAGGCGCTTACGTCAGCGACGAAACGGTCGTATACGGAACCGGCTACCCGAGCCCCACCGTCACGTTCACGATCGCCTATGGCATCTACGACGGCTGGTTCGGCTATCCCTACTACCCCTACTACCCGTGGCCGCCGACCTATGGCTATGGCTCCTGGTACGACCCCGATACCGGCCGCTATGGCGAGTCGATAGTGGGTTACGGACCCTACGGCGCGGCCGGCGGCGCGGCAGTCTACAACCCCGAGACCGGCGCCTACGCGCGCGGTCAGGCCGTTTGGGACGGCGACGAACTGGCGGGCCGCGGCTATGCCTACAACCCGAACACCGACACGAGCATCGCCCGCAACCGCTATGTCGACTTCGATGACAACGAGGGCTGGAGCGAGAGCGTCGCGCGCCGCGGCGACGAGTGGCGCTACACCGAAAGCGAGTGGCAAGACGGCCGGATGACCACCGAATTCGAGACGTCGTATGGCACATCCGGCGAGGTAACCCGCGAACGAGCCGGCGACACGATCATGAGCCAGGGGACGATCGAAGGGGAGAATCGTTCGGCAACGTTTCAGGGTCAGTACTCGGACGGGCAATACGACGCCAAGATCCAGGGGTCCGAGGGAGGCAGCGGCACGATCGAACGCACCGTTGATGACGGCACGATCACCGGTGGCAGCGAGTTTACGCGGGACGGACAGACGATCAACACGGATGTAACTCGCACCGCTGAAGGTGTCGCTCGCGAGATCGAAACGAGCGGTGGCGGCCAGGGTGTAGCCCTGCGCAGCGGCGATGACAATGCTTTTGCCTTCGAGACGGGATCCGGCGACAAATACGCGGGCCGCGATGGCAACGTGTACCAGAAGACGGACGACGGTTGGGTCCCCGTGGACAGCCCACGCAGCAGCGGGGCCGCTGCCCAGTCGACGGGCCGGGCGCGCGGCGAGTCCTCGTTCAGCGGGGTCGAGCCGCTGCCAGCCGGCGGATTCGCAGGCGGTGGTGGTACGACGACGACACAACAAGGCAGCTACGGCGAGACCCGATACGGGTCCAGGGCGCCGTCGCTGGATGCCGGGACATCACGCTACAACCTGGAGCGTGACTATCAGAGCCGGCAGCGCGGCTTCGAGCGCTATGGCCAATACCAGTCGTCCGCCAGGTCCCGCGGAACCGGCGGCAACCGACGCCGCCGACGCTAAAAGGCTTCGCCGACCGACAGGTGAATCGCATTACTGTCGGTCGACCAGGCGAAGTCCAGACGAATGTTGACGCGCTTCGCGGGCAAAACCATGAAGCGCACGCCCGCCCCGTAGCTCGGAATACCTTCGCGTTCGTTGATGTCATTGAGCGAGCCGCCCACGTAGCCGGATCCGACGAAGCCCACGAGCCCCCAGCGCTTGCTCATCTGCCAGCGCGTCTCGAACTGGCCGATCAGCGTGTTGCTGCCGAGATAATCGGTCAGCGAAAAGCCACGTAGAGGGAGCGTGCAGGCATCCCATAACGGTGTTGTCCCCTGCCGCGTGCAGGCTTGAAGCTGCCAGGCCAGGACCAGCGAGTCCCGCAGCTGGTGGTACGACCGAAACGAGGCCGCATAGTTTTGATAGGTATTATTCGAACCGATCGACTCGTCATTAAAAAGCGCATCGAATTTGAAGTAGCGGCCCGAATAGGCGTTCGTCGGCATGTCGCGCGAGTCGTACTCGACGTAGGCGCCCAGGCCAACCGAACGCACGTCCCCGAGATCGAGATCTGCGGTGAAATCGGAATCATCCACATCAATCTCGATCGTCTGCTTCGCGTCGACCGCGCGGGTCAATAGTCCGCCGTACCAGTTGCCTTTAATGCGCCGCGCTATCTTTGCAAACAAAAGCCCGCCATTGATACGCCAACTGGTCGTGGAGTTCTCGCTCGTCAGGAGGGAAAGGCGAAGATCTGCGCCTCCGATTGCTCCGGTGAATCGCCAACGCCCGTTGCGCCAGTAGTTCTGCTGCACGGCAACGAGAGCACGGCTATCGTTGCTCGTGTACAAACCGGCGAGCGCGGTCAGCGACGCCGGCTCGGCTTTCTTTTCTTCTTCGGTCTGCGGATAGAAGTAGGCAGCGCCACCGACGAGGCCGCTATCGAGCGTCGGGTTGGATATTGGGATAGGAACGACGACAAAATCGCCGCGCTGAATCTTCAGGCGGGTTTCGTCGTCGCGGATGTCGGGCGCAATCGGTGGTCGCGTGTCCTTCCTCGATTCCTGTGCGACGGACGGCGCCGCGGTAACCGCACACAGCAGCAAGACGAGAGCAGCGCGCATCAGAATGACCAACCGACGGATGTCACAACGCCATAGTCATTTGTTGACTGGGCACCTGAGGGCGGATCACTGTCAAACGTATTGTAGTAATTGAGTTCCCAGAAGAGGTCTTTGATCAGCTCCCAACGCAGATTGACATCGAGCTGTGCGCGAGTCCGTCCTGACTGCGTAAGGCTGGGGAAGGCAAACATCCTTACCGTGAGATCGACTGTTGGCTCGTCGAAGATGTAATGAGCATATTTCAGGCCAGCCACGGCCTCCAGGCTCTTCTGGCTCGACTCACCGGTGAAGACCCCGGGCGCGTCTTCCACCGGATCCAGATCCTCATACGTAGCAGCCAGTCCACCGATCAGGGCAAGCTCGGACGTATTCGTCTGGATCAGGTAGCGTCCCATGCCGGCCCCAAAACTCGAGCGTAGATCCAGCCCGAGCTCGTCGTTGACTTCGAAACCGAGCATGTAGGAATTGAACCAGCGGTTCGAGCGAAACCGGGTCAGGTCAAGACGGAGGTCGGACCGGGCGGTCTGTTTGTTGGCCTGATCATCGGTAATGATCATACCCCCATCAACCGTGTAGGCACGCTCTTCGGTCCGGTGGGTCGCCCGGAACCCGAGATTTGTCTGGGCGACATCGCTGGCCTTGGTGAAGCTGTAACCGAAGCTCAGCGAACCCTGCAGGCGTTCCCAGAACGAATCCTCGATCTGCGAGATCCGCACGACCCGGTCATGCTGGAACGTGACTTCGCCCAGGCCCGCTTGCAGCGTGATTGAACGTTCGTCCGGCGTAGGCTGAATCTTTCCGGTCACCCGGGTGCCGTCGGTACGTTCGAACTGAAACTGGTAGTCACTCTCCACGCGTTCGACGTCATCCCACTCGATGCTGATGTCGCCCATGGAATCTGTTTTGACCTGCAGCCTGCCGCGGTCCAGCTGCTTGATTTCGCCGGTAATTCGGTCGCCATTGACAAGAAATATCAGGTCAGTCTTGTCTCTCGCCGAGGCGTCCATTCCGGGATACAGACCGAGAAAGAGAATCCAGAGAATCATCTTGTTGATTGATGACAAGGCTACAGGCTCCATGGCTGGCGCGCGTGGGTAAATCGACAGGTGCTGGCGCGGGGGAGAATTGATTCAGTTAGTGATAATCTACTAGATAAATTCAAAGGGCAACGAATAGCCCCTGCGGAGGCGCAAGTGACCGGAAAACTATTATTTGCAGCGCTCATCCTCTGTATGTCGACCACCGGTTGTGCATCCGGCGAAACGACGGCTGACGAGACCAGTAGTGGCACCAGCGATTGCTTCTACATTCGCAATGTCAACGGATGGAGCTCGCTGGACCGGAAACACGTCTATATTAAGGAGGGGGTCAGCAAACACTATCTCCTGACACTGTTCGCTTCTTGCCCGGGCTTGAGATACGCCAATGCGATTGCGCTTTCCAACCACATGGGCCGTATGTGCCCGAATGACTTCGGCGCAATCACGTTTCGCGATAGCGGTATGCTGACCAGGTGCCGCATAACAAATGTCGAAGCCGTCACCAGCCGGGAGGAAGCGGCTGCGCTTGCCGAGGCAAGAAGCGCCACCGAGGAGGAAGAGTAAATTGGCGAAAACAGGGGCAGTGGTTTGATTATCGCCGTACATTCGGCCCGCATCTTCATCAAGCTTGCGCTGTACTTCACTGCGCTTTTCGTCACCGTGGCTGCAATCGGGCGTACTTCGCCCGATCTGTTTGGACTGATGCCGTTTGGCGGCAACCATGCTCTCTCAGCTGTTGGCATCGACGGCAATCCCATGTCGCTGCTTGAAGCAGTCAATCAGGCTCCGGCAGCTGGCCCCGCGGGGCCTTTCACGCTTGACCAGCTGGGCGCGCTCGGGCTCTATCTGTCTTTCACCCTCGGCGGCACGGTTCTGGTCATGCTGCCTGTTGCATGGACCTATGAAGCAATAAAGACGGAAGCAGGCTTCCGCAAGAGTTTCGTGCGGGCCCTGCTGGTATTGCCGATTTGCGCGGCAGCGATTGTGCTACTTATCCAGAACAGCCTGGCCCTGGCATTCGGGCTTGCCGCCATGGTTGCAGCAGTGCGGTTCCGTGTTGCGCTGCAGGAGGCAATTGACGGCATTTTCATATTTTCGGCAATCTGTGTCGGCCTGGCTGCAGGTATCGGCCATCTCGGAATCGCATCCTTCATGGCGCTGTTTTTTTGTTTTGCCAATGCGATCCTGTGGAAAATAAGGTTCGGTGAGAATCCCCTCGACCAAACCAGAATTGAGAAGAAGAAGGCGAAGCTATGATCACACAACAAACCGTAAACTGGCCCAAGTTGGTATCCTTTATCATGGTACTTTTGGGTGGCTCCGCAGCCGCAGTTGCAAGCGAATCTGCCGATCCGTTGTTCCAGACCAACGATACGCTGGAAGTCGTCATCGAGGCTCCCCTGGCGACGCTGATCGTTAAGCGGCCCAAGGATGACTATCTGCCAGGCATCCTCCGCTATTCTGACGGTGCCGAGATCGACACGGAGCTCGATCTGGAGATCACCACCCGCGGCCATAGTCGTCATGACTATTGCGACTTTCCACCGCTGTGGCTGAACTTCAAGAAGTCGCAAACAGAAGGCACATTGTTCGACGGCCAGGACAAGCTCAAGCTCGTTGTGCACTGCGAGCAATCCTCGAAGTTTGAGCAGTTTGTCCTCAGAGAGTACCTGGTTTACCGGTTACTCAATTTAATTACAGATAATAGCTTTCGCGTCCGCTTGTTACGCGTTAACTATGTCGATACAGAAGGCCGCCGCAGCGACATCACGCGTTATGCCTATCTGATAGAGCACAAGAATCGCCTTGGCAAACGCATTGGTCGAGATGACATGCAGATCGAGCGCACGATGGTTAGCGCCATTCAGCCCGATCACCTCAATCTCACTTCGATTTTCGCGTACATGGTCGGTAACACTGATTTTTCACCGGTAGCCGGCCATCCAAGAAACGAGTGCTGTCACAACTATGTTCTATTCACCAATGAAGTCGATCCGATAATGGTGATTCCCTACGACTTCGACCAGGCGGGCCTCGTCGACGCCCCATATGCATTGCCAGCGGCACAATTCGGTATAAAGACCGTGCGGCAGCGCGTTTACCGTGGACGCTGCGTCAATAATGAGTACGTAGAAGCATCGCTGCAACAGATCAGAGATAGTCGTGACGAGATCTTCGAGCTTATCGCTCAGCAGGAGGGGCTGCAGAACAGCACGCGGAAAAAGGTCTCCGGATACATCGAAGATTTCTTTAAGCTCATCGACAACCCAAAAAAGGTAAAGCGCGAGATTCTGGATGAGTGCATTTGATCGATAACCTGTTGCAGATCCGTATCGCTTCTGCAAAGTCTTTCCCGCTACTACTGATAACATCACTGCTGTCCGCCTGCGTGCTCCAGGACCTCGATGAGGACCTGGAGCACGCCCGGCAAGACTATGGTTACTTCAAGGGCCGAATCACGGGGGCGGAAAACTCTGCAAACATACAGTTCCTGTTTGTTCGTGACGACGGCGGGGACGAACTGGTCGAGAAAGTCCGAACGATTCGTTACGACGAAACTTTTTACGTCCTGGTCGTCCGTGCCGAGTACACGGTGGTGGCGTTCGAGGACGCTAATGGCGACTTCGTCTACCAGCCCGGTGAGCCAACAGCGCGGTTACGGAATCCAGTAGTTAACTGGTTTAGCGATTTGCAGGCAAACGAGCCTGTAGATCCGGACGTTCTTTCCCTGCAAGAGATCGAACTTTCGGCAGACACGATTCTCGATCGCGAATACGATCTGTCTCACCATGCGGTACAGGATCTGACGAAGGGTACAGCGAATTTCCTGCGTATCATCACATGGGATGAAGAATCTTTTTCCGATGAAAACGTGCAGCTCGGCATGTGGCAGCCGATCGCGTTCGAGGAAGATGTCGGCTTCGGGCTTTGTGTGCTCGAAGAATTCGATCCTGCAAAAAATTCGATCGTGCTGGTGCACGGCATTAACGACTCACCAAGAGTATTCCGGGAACTGGCAGAGGCGATCCCGGATAACTACCAGCTGTTGCTGTTCCACTACCCGAGTTCATTTCCGCTCAACTACACGTCTTATGTCCTCGACGAGGGGCTGGATGAACTGATCCAGCGCTACGATATTCCGCAGATAGACGTCATTGCCCACAGCATGGGCGGGCTCGTCAGCAAGGGCATGATTTACCAGGCCGACTCCCTCGTGACAGACCGGCTGCGAATCTTCGTGAGCATCGCATCACCGTTTGGGGGTCACTCAGCAGCAGCGCACGGCATCAGGTGGGCGCCGGTCATCGCGCCGGTGTGGTGGGCGATGACGCCAGGAAGCCCATATTTGCAGAAAATAGCCAGTGTCGACCTGTCTGAGGGCCCGGATCATCACCTGATCTATACCTACAGCCACGAGACCGGGGGCGAGCGCAAAGACGATGACGGTGTCGTCAGCGTCGAGAGCCAGCTGGATGAATCGGCGCAGGCCGGTGCAACGGCGGTGTATGGCTTTGCGGACAACCACACGGGCGTGATGCGGAACGACGAGGCGTTGCTCCTGGTCGCCACGATTCTCGGAGAGTGAAAAATTGGTCGGGGCAGACGGATTCGAACCGCCGACCCTCTGCTCCCAAAGCAGATGCGCTACCAGACTGCGCCATGCCCCGACGCCGGGTATTCTGCCACGCGATAGCCGAGATTGGCAGTTCTTGGTATCTTCAATCCCCGGTGGCGGCTCCGCCCGCTTTTACCGCCTGAGGTGGCAATGAAAACTACCCTGACTGCCCTGGTATTGGGGCTTTGTGGCACGCTTGCGCTGGCAGCTGATGCTGTCCCGCCGCATCCATACGTCAAACTGGAGACGAGCGAAGGGAATATTGTCCTCGAACTGGATGGCCGCCAGGCGCCGCTCACGGTCGGCCATTTCCTCAAGCTCGTCGACAGCGGATTTTACGACGGTCTCATCTTCCATCGTGTCATTCCGGGATTCATGGCCCAGGGCGGCGGATACACGCCCGGTCTCAAACTCAAGGAAGACGACACGAAGGTGCCGAACGAGTCGGGCAATGGCCTGAGCAATGCGCGCGGCACGATTGCCATGGCTCGCACCTCCGACCCGCACTCCGCCAACTCCCAGTTCTTCATCAACGTTGTCGACAACACCCGTCTCGACCCCAACAAGGGCATGATGGGAGGCACCTGGGGCTACACGGTGTTCGGCATGGTCATCGAAGGGATGGATGTCGTCGACAGGATCGTGAGCGTCGAGACCGGACCGCAAGGCAGTTTCCAGAAGGACGTGCCCGTAATACCGATCATTATCAAGAAAGCATCTCGGTATACCTTCGAGTAATTCCTGATGAGCACCCTCTTCATCTCCGATCTGCACCTCGAGGCCGAGCGGCCCGATATCGGCAAGCAGTTCCTGCACTTTCTTGCTCACGATGCCCAGGAAGCCGATGATCTTTACATCCTCGGCGACCTCTTCGAAGCCTGGGTGGGCGATGACGACCCGAATACGCACTACTTTGCAATCAAACGCGCGCTGCGTAAGCTCACCGACGGCGGTATCCCGGTGTATTTCATGCACGGCAATCGCGACTTCATGATCGGCCAGGGATTCGCGAACGAGACAGGAGTAAAGATTCTCGAGGACCCGTACAAGGTGACGATGTACGGTCAAAAGACCTTATTGAGTCATGGCGATTACCTGTGCACCGATGACGTGCAGTACCAGAGAGTGCGCAAGATGGTGCGGGACCCTGACTGGCAGGCCGCCATGCGCGCCAAGCCTCTCAAGGAACGGCTGCGAATTGCCAAGGAGGCGCGACGCCAGAGCCTCGAGCAGACGATCAACATGAGCCTCGAAATCATGGACGTCAACCAGGACGAGGTGAAAAAGGCCATCCAGTCACACGGCGTCGATGTGCTGCTGCACGGCCACACCCATCGGCCCGCGGTACACGACGTCGATCTCGGCAATCGCACGGCCAAACGCATCGTACTGGGCGACTGGTTCACGCAGGGCAGCGTCGTGCGATGGGACAGCCGCGGGCCGAAGCTCGAGGTATTAACGCGATAGTCAGGCCGGCATGCCGGAGTGAAATCGAAACTGTGGGTCCGGTTCGGAAATTAGCCGCGCCTCGATCGCCTTGAGCTCCTCCAACCGCTCGTCGATGGCTTCATCAGCCACGTCGCACTCGGACCTGGCGAACGCGATGTAATGTTCGAAGTGGCGTGCCTCTGACGCCAGCAGCCCATTGTAAAACTTGCCGAGCTTTTCAGGCAGGTGAGGCGCCAGCGCCGCGAAACGCTCACACGATCGGGCTTCGATCAATGCGCCAACCAGCAGCAGGTCGAGCAGCTTGTAGGGCTCTTCGTCACGCACCGCGTTCCGCAGGCGGCCGGCATAGCGTGACGCTGTCAGGCGCTGAAACGGAACACCCATGTTCTCCATGATGCTGCGCACCTGTTCGAAGTGCCTGAGTTCCTCGCGCGCGAGTCGCGACATGCGTTGGGCCAGCCTGGTCCGGTCGGGGTATCGATACAGGAATCCGAGCGCGGTCGACGCAGCTTTGAGCTCGCAGTTCGCATGATCCAGCAACATCTCGGGCAAGCGACTGCTCGCCATTTCGATCCACGCTTCTGGCGTCGGCGTCCCGAGAAACTCGGCAATTGCCTGCGGCACTACAGCCATTCTTCAATCTCGTCAGCAGACTGCAGGCGGTCATCCGGGAGCTTCGCAAGCATCATGTTGAGTAACGCCTGGTACTTCGCAAACCTGGGGCGCAGCAAAGGTATCGGCGCCTGTGCGTGCTGATAGATGATGCCCATCGCCGTGTCAGCCCGGTACGGCTTCTCACCCGTCAGCATCTCGAAAAAAATGACCCCGAGGCTGTAGATGTCGCTGCGGTGATCAACGCCGTTACCATGGCCCTGCTCGGGACTCATGTAATACGGCGTCCCGAAGATCTCTCCCTCATCGGTTAGTTCCATGCGCAGGCGCATGCGCTTGGCGAGGCCGAAATCGATCAGCGCAATCGAGTCATCCTTGCGTAGCATGATGTTGCCTGGCTTCAGGTCGCGATGGAGGATGCCAACGCGGTGAATCTCGGCAAGTGCGCTGCCAATTTGCCGCAGGTAACGCACCGCATCGGGTTCGTTGATCCCGGCAGATATCCGCCGCTTGAGGTCGCCCGCATCGATGTATTCCATCGCGATGTGAGCATGCTCATCGCTCACGCCGAGGTCATAAATCTTGACGATATTCGGGTGCTCGATCTCGGCAATCATCTCGTATTCCTGCAGGAACCGGTCGAACGCCCCGATGTTGTCCGCGACGTCGGGCAACTGCTGGAGGACCTTGAGTACCACCATGACCCGGGTCGATTCGCGTTCTGCAAGGTAAATCGACGAGTGTGATGTTGCCCCGAGCTTCTCGACAAAGTTGTAACCCCGGATCAGCGGATGAATCCCGGTGCGCTCGTCGCCGACAAACAGGGAACCGGTCGAGGCAACGCGGCGCCGCGAAACGAGGATATCGCTCAACAAAACGGTCAGTGCGTCGTGGCGAAGCTCGAGTCGTGGCAGGAATCCGTCGGCGCCGGCCTTGAGCGCCGCTTTCTGATCACTGCGCGCGCCAAAAAATACGACAGCCGGAAATCCTGGCCGGTCGACAAATTGCTTCAGGACCCTGAGAGCGTCCCGCTCACCGTGCTCGCTGCCGAGCAAAACGAGGTCGTTCCCGGCCCCGGAGAATTCGTCGGGCAAGTACCCCGCTTCCGTCGGATCGTAGGCCGAAATGATCGCGTCCGGCCAATGGGACGTTACGTGATGCATGAGCAGGCTGCGGAAATCCGACTGCCCGTCGATAATCATGACTTTGAGGCTCATTGGACTGCAGCCCGCCCGGTCGCAAAGCTACATGCCGACGGCGTTACCGGTCTCACCGCCGCCCGACGCCTCACCGAAGCGGCGGCCCTTGCGCTTTGCCTCTTCGCGCTGCTTGGCGGTATCGTTTCTGCGCCGTTCGATCTCACTGAGATATTCTTCCGTGACATCACCGGTTACATATTCGCCGGAGAAGCACGAAGTATCAAACTCCGTGATGTCGGAATTGTCGTGACGAACGGACCGGATCAACCCATGCAGGTCCTGGTAGATCAGTCGATCGGCCCCAATCATCTCCTGAATTTCCTCGACCGATCGGCCGTTCGCGATCAGCTCCGATGCGGCCGGCATGTCGATGCCGTAAACATTGGGGTAACGCACCGGCGGCGCCGCCGATGCAAAATACACCTTGCGCGCACCCGCCTCTCTCGCAAGCTTGATGATTTGCCGGGACGTCGTGCCACGGACGATCGAATCATCGACGAGCAAAACGTTCTTGCCGTGAAACTCCAGCCTGATCGCATTGAGTTTGTAGCGCACTGATTTCGCGCGCTCGGCCTGGCCTGGCATGATGAACGTGCGACCGACGTACCGGTTTTTGATAAATCCTTCCCGGTACTTAGTGCCGAGGTGGTGCGCGACCTGTACGGCCGAGGTACGGCTTGTATCGGGAATCGGTATTACGACGTCGATGTCGTGATGGGGAAAATCCCTGACGATTTTTCCCGCCAGCTGTTCGCCCATGCGCAAGCGCGTCTTGTAAACGGACAGGTTGTCGAGAATCGAGTCCGGCCGTGCAAAATAAACAAATTCAAATATACAGGGCGTATGGTTCGTCTTTTCGCCGTGCGCACGGGTGTGCAGGATCCCATTGTTTTCGATGAAGACGGTTTCGCCCGGCTTCACGTCGCGCAAGCGCTGAAACTGCAGTACATCGAGCGCGACGCTTTCGGAGGCAACCATGTAATCGTTACCCCGGTCCGACTTGCGCTCGCCGAGGACGAGAGGCCGGATGCCATTTGGGTCGCGGAACGCAACGATGCCGATACCGACGATCAGCGCCACAACCGCATAACCACCCTTGCACCGCCGGTGCACTGCTTCGACGGCCGCGTGAATCTGGTCGGGCGTCGGATGACCGTTGGCGCGGATTTGCAGCTCGTGGGCAAACACGTTGAGCAAGACTTCGGAGTCCGAGCCCGTATTCAGGTGGCGCCGATCCTCCTTCATGAGCAGATTCGCGAGTTCATCGTAATTGGTCAGGTTGCCGTTGTGACCAAGGCAAATACCGTAAGGCGAGTTGACATAGAACGGCTGCGCCTCGGCCGATCGGGAACCGCCTGCGGTCGGATAACGGACATGGCCGATACCGACCTTGCCCGATAAACGCGTCATGTGGCGCTGGCGAAATACATCACGCACGAGACCGTTGGCCTTGCGCTGTCGCAGGCCGTCCTTGCCCCAGGTCACGATGCCAGCCGCGTCCTGCCCGCGGTGCTGCAGCACCGTCAAGGCGTCGTAAATGGCCTGGTTGACGGGCGAATGACTGACAATTCCAACGACGCCACACATAGCTCAGATTAGCTCCTCATCAGGCACCAGGATCTCGTATCCCTGCGGGGCCATGATCGTGATCCACTCGGCCACGGCCTCGAGATGGGGAATGAAGATAGAGCGCTGCCACCACGCATCATTGCCGAATCCCGCGAACTCACCAGCCAGCACGAGAAGGGCGACGAGCAGTATGCCGCGCGCTGCCCCGAAAACGGCGCCGGCAAGGCGATCCATGCCACTCAGCACCGACAGGCGCACGAGCTTGGATATTCCCCAACCAAGAAGACCGCCGATCGACAGGATCACCGCAAATACGAGTATACGGCCAAACCACATCTGCAGGTCTCTTGACGCGATCCAGCTTTCCGAGACCCCGCCAACGGCCGGGCCAAAATAGAGTGCCGCCCAGATCGCAACCAGCAGGGCGGTGATCGATATGGCCTCTTTCACGAATCCCCGATAGATACCGATACCTACAGATACTGTTATGAGAATAACGATGACAATGTCGGTGATCGGCATCAGGGATGAGGTGTCGGCTCAACGCGATCGGTGAGAATGGAACGAGATTCTAACAGAGTCCTTTCCAGCCACAACAGAATCTATGGATGCGGCAGCACCTTGACGTCATGACCTTCCGACGTCAGCCGCGCGGCGATGGTGTCGGCAGCTTCCCGGCTCTCCTGTGGCCCGATTCGAACACGATGGCGCTGGCCCTCGGCCGTCGCGACCTGGCTCAAAAACGCGGCGTGACCCTGCTTGCGAAGTTCTGCCGCGAGGCGTTCGGCATTTTCCTGGTTGCTGAAACTGCCGAGCTGCACCGCCCACATTCCGGTTGCCGACGCCACAGGTGCCGGCGCATTCGCGGAATCTTCATCCTCCGGGGCGACGGGTTCCGAACCCGGTTTCGGTTCGGCAGCCGCAGGCCTTGCTTGGGGCTTCGATGCGGCTGGCTGCGGTTTTGGCGTCGGCTGCTGCGCCGCGCCATTCGACGGGACTGGCTCGGTCCGGTCGCGGTCGAGAACCACGGTCTTGGTGTCCTGGTCTGCCTGGCCCGGTAGCGGGACACGCTCGGTGCGCATTTCACCATCACCCTCGGGGCCGTCGAGAAACACGGGCACGACGAGCACGACGACGAGCACCAGCACGGCAGCGCCAATAATTCGTTCTTTCAAAGCTCGATCCATCATAATCAGCGTCGCGAGTATAGCCGGTCGAGTGCGGGTCCAACCAGATAAAACGATCCGGTAACGAGCACCCGATCATGGGGTCCCGCCAATTCTTCGGCGCGCGCCATCGCGACCTCCACCGAATCGGCGACGAGACAGGCCGTATCGCTGGCATTCGCGATGCGGCGGGCAAGTTCATCGGCGGGAATTGTTCGCGGACTGTCCGCAGCAACCGCGATCCAGTAGTCAATCTCGTCGTGCAAGTGTGCGACGACGCCTTCCACGTCCTTGTCGTCGAGCATACCGAGGATCGCAATCGTTTTTTCGCCGTCTGCCTGCGGTTCCAGGCCTTTGGCCAGCGCGGCGGCCGCGTCCGGGTTGTGCGCAACATCGACTATCCAGCAGGTTGCCGCGTCGATTGTCTGGATCCGCCCGTCAAGTTGGACCCGGGACAAGGTGCGATTGATAATTTCCGCCTTCAGCAGGTCTTTCATGCCGCTGGCTTCCAGCAGCGCCAGTACGCCGGCCGCATTCGCCACCTGGTGTTCCCCGACCAGCGCCGGCAGCCGCAGTTCGTCCAGCGTGACCTCCCTGCCCTGCCACGACCAGGAATCGGCAGCGACATCCCAGTCGAAGTCCCGTCCCGCCGTCAGCAACCGGGCGCCAATTGTAGCGGCATGGTCGGTGACCGATTTCGGCACGTCATGCGAGCCAAAGACGGCGATCTTGCCGGGCCGCATGATGCCCGCTTTTTCAAACGCGATAGTCTCGACGTCTTCTCCGAGCCAGGCGCAATGATCCAGTCCGACGTTGGTAATGAGACCGGCCGTCGGCTCGACCGCATTGACCGCATCCAGCCGGCCGCCCATTCCGATCTCGAGCACTTGCGTGTCCACTCCGGCATCGGCAAATACGATCAGAGCCGCCAGTGTGCCGAACTCGAAATACGTCAACTCCTCCCCTTCGCGCACTTCCTCGATTCGCTCGAATGCCGAGACAATCTGCTGATCGCTGGCATCGATACCGTCGATGCGGATGCGTTCGTTGTAAAGGAGAATGTGCGGAGAGGTGTAGCACCCGACCCTGGCGCCGCGCGCACGCTGCAACGATTCCAGCATCGCAACGCTCGACCCCTTGCCATTGGTGCCGGCCACGTGAAATACGGTCTCGGCCGGTGGCAATTCCAGTCTCTCCAGGACACGTGCAACGCGATCGAGTCCGAGGTCGATTTCACGCGGGGAGATTGTCTCCAGCCGCGCCAGCCAGGCCGACAGGGGCAATGCGGCAGTGTCCACGGGTCTCAGGTCTTGACGGGGCTTGGCCGGCGTTCCAGCTTGGCCAACAGCTCTGCGATCTGCTCTCGCATCTCACGACGATCAACGATCATGTCGATCGCGCCATGGTCGAGCAGGAATTCACTGCGCTGAAAACCTTCGGGCAATTTCTGTCGCACGGTTTGCTCGATCACACGAGGGCCCGCGAAACCGATCAGCGCATTTGGCTCCGCGACGTTGATGTCGCCGAGCATGGCGAGACTGGCGGAAACGCCGCCCGTCGTCGGATCCGTCAATACCGAGATAAAAGGCACGCCTGCGTCGCTGAGATTCGCGAGCGCCGCTGAAGTCTTCGCCATCTGCAGCAGGGAAAAGAGCGCCTCCTGCATTCTCGCACCGCCGCTTGCCGCGAACGAAATGAGGGGCATCTTGTTTTCTGCCGCATGCCGGGCGGCGCGCGCGAATCGTTCACCGACGACGGATCCCATGGAACCACCCATGAAGCGAAACTCGAAAGCACAAGCAACGACCGGGTGTCCGAGCAGGGTCCCCGTTACCGAGACAAGCGCATCCTTTTCGCCAGTACTCTTCTGAGCCTGCGCAATCCGGTCACGATAGCGCTTGCTGTCCCGGAACTTCAATGGGTCGCGCGACTCGAGATCGCCCGAAAGTTCATTGATCGAGTCCGGATCAAGGAAGAAATGCAGCCGCTGCCGCGCGCCAATGCGCATGTGATGATCGCACTTCGGGCAAACCTGCAAGTTGCGCTCGAGTTCGTTGCGATACAGCTGCGCATCGCAATTGGGGCACTTGATCCAGACACCTTCGGGCACCGAGCGCGTGCGCTTTTCGGTGCTGATACGCGACGGCATTAGTTTCTCGAACCAGCTCATGGGCGAATCTTATCTCAAATTCTGGTTGGGGTCGGGCGGCAAATCAAACTCCGGTGGGTACTCGACATCAGTGAGCGTCAGCCCATGTGGCGGAGCGGCTACCCCGGCCTGAGCGCGGTCCCGGCTATTCAGTACTCGCTCCGCCCAGTTCTCGGGCTCGTCGCCACAACCGATCGACACGAGTGTACCGGTGATATTGCGGACCATGTGCATGAGGAACGCATTGGCCGTCACCAGGATGTGGATCCAGTCCCGGTCGCGCGATACCGAAATGNNTGGCAGCCGGCGGCGCGAAACGCCGAGAAGTCGTGTTCGCCGACAAATACCTGTGCGGCCGCATGCATTCGCTCCGCATCGAGTTCCGGATGAACCCACCAGGCCCGGTGGCGATAGAGTGCAGAGCGCTGCAGGCGGTTGAGGATCAGGTAATGGTAACTGCGCGAGGTCGCCGAGTAGCGGGCATGAAAGTCCTCGCTCACGGCCTTCGCCCAGGTCAGGTTGATATCGTCCGGCAGGTTGCTGTTTGCGCCGAGCAACCAGCCGCGCGCATCGCGCTCACTCCCGGTATCGAAATGGGCCACTTGCCCTGACGCATGCACGCCCGTATCCGTGCGGCCAGCGCAGGTAACTTCGACGGTTTCGTCAGCGACCGACTTCAGCGCAGCTTCGACATGAGCCTGAACGCCGTCTCCGACACGCTGGCGCTGCCAGCCGTTGTACGCCGTGCCGTCGTACTCCAGACCAATAGCGATGCGCACTTAGCCGGGCAGCGAATCCAGTAGGTGCTGGGCCTGCTGGCGCTGTGCATCATCGCCTTCGTCGAGGACCTCCTCGAGAATCGAGCGTGCGCCACCCGGGTCGCCCATGTCGACATACGCACGCGCAAGGTCGAGCTTGGTGCCAACCTCGGTCATCGTGCGTGCATCCGACAGATCGTCACTGATCTCCTCGGGACCGAGTGACACCGTGCCGGCACTTTCATCGTCAGTTGCCAGTTCCGGGCGTGGATATTCAACCGTCGCATCATCGCGCGGCTGCTCGATCGTGTCGCCTGCATCGCTGACCTCCAGCGCTGCCGTCAGATCATCGAGATCGAGTTCGACATCCGTACTCGCGACGGCCGGCATCTCGCCAGTTTCATCGAGGTTCATGTCGCCCGTGAATGCATCCTTGGGCAATGCCTCAGTCTTGGCGAAGTCGAAATCACCCTCGTCAGCATCTTCGTCGAGGTCGGCAAGCAACGTCTCGGCATCATCCGGCAAACTGCCTTCGAGCGGCTCCGCTCCGAGCGTCGTGGCAAGCATCGTCTCATCTTCGTCAGCTGCGGCGGCTTCCGCGTCAGATGTCGTATCGACGGCAAGGTCAGCGCTCAAAACCTGGGTGACGCCGGTCGCATCGAGCAGGCTCTCGTCCGGCCCTTCGTGGAGCCCGGTATCGCTGAGCAGCTGGTTGAGACTCGTGTCGTCGTCGGAAGGCAGCGCCTCGTGCATACCGGTCGCATCGAGGTCGATCTCGGGGTTCTTACCGGTAACGTCGGCGATATCTTCTTCGATCACCTCGCTTATGCCAGTGTCCTCGAGGGTCTCCATCCGGCCCGTGTTGTCCAGATCATCGAGCGAGGCAAGCTCCGTATCTGCCATGCTGTCGACATCAAGCCCGAGCTCATCGAGATTGATCTCCGCCGTCTCGTCGGCTGCCTGGCCGCTACTTTCAATAGCGTCGCCGAGCGTGTCGTCGAGCGACGGCAGTTCGGAGGTTCCGGACAGAACGTCGAATTGCTCTTCGATTGTCGGCGATGACGTCGTTTCATCTGTGGCGGCAGCCTCGACGGTGTCTTCATCAGCTGGCGGGAAGTCCATCGTCTCTTCAGAAGCAGGCATTTCGGCCGTCACGTCGAAGTCGGTCGTCGACTCGACCGTGGGGCTCTCCGCCGTGATATCGAAATCCGTCGTTGCCTCGACGGTGGCACTTTCTGCCGAGACATCGACCATAGCTTCGGATTCGCCGGTACTTTCGAGGATGAAATCGACGCCTTCGTCGTCGTCAGCAATTACGGCACTTTCTTCGGCGCCAATGTCGAAAACGTCGCTCGATGCATCACCGTCCTCGCCGAACTCCATGTCGAGTGCGCCGGTCTCATCACCGCCCTCATCCAGCGCCAGGTCGACAGCCTTGGTAGCACCGGCCGCGCTCGCACCGGCAAACAGCTCGTCGTCGGCTGCAATCTGCTGGCCCATGATGACGATTTTGTCCCAATCGGAGCTGTCACCGTCGCCAACGACCGATTTCAATCGGCCAGCGGCGTCGATGAATGCATCGCGGTTGCCCCAGACAAAGTAGATTTCGCAGAGTTTGGTCAGAAGATCGGACCGCTCCGGCTCGACCGACAATGCGCCGTTGACCAGGTCGGCCGCCTGGTCATAGAGGCCGTACGCCATGTGAAAATCGGCCTCTGCGATCGGATCCGACTGGTCGAGATTGATCGCTGTCTCTGAGCTGAAGGTATCTTCGAGCGAACCGAATTTTCCGGTTTCTGCAGTCGAGTCCGTAGCGTCAGGAGTGTCGAACGACTCGGTAAGCGGCGGCGGCGAAGCGGGCATCTCTTCGGTTGCATCAATATCCATTGATGGCGCTGACGCATCGATCGTGTCATCAAGCGGCCCGACCGCAGGTTCCTGCTCAACGACGACGATGGACTCATCCATTGACGGAGCCGCCATGGTCTCGGTCGGCGTCAGGTCACCGGCAGCCATTTCATCCCGGTCCAGCGGCTGCCAGTCCTCGATGTCCTCATCTTCGCGGCCGCGACGCATAAACCAGATCAGTGCGCCAATGACCAGGATCAATGCCGCAGCGATGATCCCGTAGATACCGGTCGCATAGTCGATGATCTGGTCAACAAGGCCGGGCTCGGTCCGCGCCGGGGTGCGAATGACATCGACTGGCGGCGGCGCGGTTTCTTCGGGTGCCGCGTCGACCCCGGCCTCATCCACAATATCGTCGGCAATCAATTCATCATCGATCGCGTCGTCAATACCGGGCTCGGCCTCGTCCACAAGCATGTCGTCAATCGCGGGTTCGAGGGCTTCGCCACGAATACGCGTGAGTTCGTCCCGCAACTGCGCAAGTTCGTTGTCGCGTATCTCGATCAGTGACTGTTGTTCCGGTACGTCCGCTGCTTCCAGCTCGGCGATACGATCGATGATCTCGCGCTCGCGATCGGACATGTCATCAGCGTACGGTTCGGCAATCGGTTCCGGCTCGGGCACGAATGTGTCCGATGTGTCGCTGAAGTCCTCGTCGGGTGGAACCAGCGTCAGGCTGGGCCGGGTTGACGTGTCTTCGGCAACGACAACACTACCGCCCCATTCCGCGTGCTGGCGCTGCGCCTCAGCGAGCGCATCCGCGCGATCGATCCGGAAGATATCGTCGGCACTTGGGATACGTACCGCGGCGCCGGCAAGCAGGATGTTGATATTGCCGCCGAATGCGTCCGGATTCGCCTCGAAGATGGCCAGCATCGTCTGGTTCATGGTCAGGCGGGAATCGGGCCGGATGCGCGCTGCGAGACCCCAAAGCGTATCGCCGCGCTCTACCACGTAGTCCTCACCCGGCTGGGTGCTGAACGGCCTGTAGTCGACAACAGGCTCAGGCTGCACGGTGGGCGCTGGCGCTGGCTCCGGTTCGACCGGCTGCGGCATCGGCGTTGGCGCCGGTGTTGTGCGTGGCTGCGGGGCCGGCGGCGGCGCGCTGCGTTCGATACGAGCACTGTCCGCCGGCGCAGTGCGCGTGGGAGCCTGCACGACCGGCGCCGCATCGCTGACTGGCGGCGCAAAAGTCGGCGGATCGAGGAATACCGTGTACTCGCGCAGCAAGCGGCCGCGCGACCAGGACGCTTCCACGAGGAAAGTCAGGAAAGGCTCGGCCATCGGCGACAGCGACGTGACCTGAACGTAGTTGCCGTCGGCCCTGCCGCTGCGAACAATGGAGAACTGCATATTCTGCAGGTAAAACGGCCGGTCGATGCCATAGCGTTCAAACGTATCGCCGGAAGCCAGGGCGATCGTAAGATTATCGAGTTCTTCAGGAGTTGCGGAGAGGAGTTCGATGCGAGCGCTCAGCGGCTCGTTGAGCGCTGAGTTCATCGTGATGTCTCCCAGCCCGAGGGCCCAGACCTCGCTCGTCAGCAAAACGACGAGTGCGAGCGAGATTCGAGAGAGTCGTCTCGACATAATATTATTCTCCAGCTCCCCAATGCACCGCTGAGACAACCCCCCACGAGGCCATGTCACGGCACGCAGACCGCTTTAACATATGATGGTGGACTATAGCTTATAAATGGTTTTTCGCCAATATTTCAGCAATTTGGACGCTATTTAGAGCCGCGCCCTTACGTATGTTGTCGGATACAACCCACAGGTTCAGTCCACGTGGATGAGAAATGTCCTCACGCACCCGACCCACGTATACCGGGTCGGTACCTGAGCTATCGGTGACAGCTGTCGGATATTCATCGGTTTTTTGTCCGTCCATGAGCGTGACACCCGGTGCATTGGCGAGTAATTCGCAGGCAAAATCTGCAGAAATCTTGTCTTTCGTTTCGATGTGAACGGCCTCGGAATGGCCGTAAAAGACCGGAATCCGCACCGCGGTGGGATTTACCTGGATGCTGTCGTCTTCGAAAATCTTCCGCGTCTCCCACACCATCTTCATTTCTTCTTTGGTGTAGCCGTTGTCCTGGAAGCTATCGATATGCGGCACGGCATTGAACGCGATTTGCTTCGCCCCGCCCTCTATTTCAAGCGGCCTGCCGTTCATGAGCAGCGACGTCTGGCGAACGAGTTCGTCGATGGCGCCACGGCCCGCGCCCGAGACGGCCTGGTAAGTCGCCACGTTGATTCTCTCGATGCCGACGGCGTCATATATCGGCTTCAGCGCAACAACCATCTGGATCGTGGAACAATTCGGGTTGGCTATGATGCCGCGGTTTGCGTAATTGGTGATTGCATGCGCATTGACCTCGGGCACCACGAGCGGAATGTCGTCGTCGTAGCGGAAGTGGGAGGTATTGTCGACAACGACGCAACCCGCTGCGGCCGCTTTGGGCGCGAATTCTGCCGAGATCGACCCGCCGGCCGAGAACAGGCCAATTTGAACCTGCGAAAAATCAAACGCGGCAAGGTCTCCGACGACGAGTTTCCTGTTGCCGAACTCGACCTTTTTCCCAACCGACCGTTCGCTGGCAAGGGCATATACGTTGCCAACAGGAAAATCACGCTCGGCAAGTATCTCGAGCATCGATTCGCCGACGACGCCGGTCGCGCCGACGACGGCTACATCGTATTGGTCGGTCATACTGTAGGGGTTTCCGAGTCTACGTCCGCATTCTGCGCCCGATGGCGCAGATAATGATCCATCAGCACGAGCGCCACCATTGCTTCGGCAATTGGCGTGGCACGCAGGCCGACGCAAGGATCGTGCCTTCCTTTCGTGACGATCTCGGTCTCCTTACCTGTCTTGTCGATTGTCTTGCCGGGCTTGGTGATGCTCGATGTGGGTTTGAGCGCGATACTCGCGAGCAGATCTTGCCCGGACGAGATGCCACCGAGGGTGCCCCCGGCATCATTCTTTGCAAAACCGTCCGGGCCGATCTCGTCGCGGTGTTCGCTGCCATGCTGGGTCACCGAACGGAACCCGGCACCGAATTCGACCCCTTTGACCGCCGGAATGCTCATCAACGCATGCGCGAGAGCTGCCTCTAGCTTGTCGAAAACGGGTTCCCCGAGTCCCGGCGGCACGTTGTTCGCCAGTACGCTGATCTTTGCGCCGATGGAGTCCTGCGCTTTGCGTAATTCGATCATGTAGGCCTCGAGTTCTTCGATTCGATCGGGGTCCGCACAGAAAAACGGGTTGTCATCGACGATCGAAAGATCCACCGCGGCCAGTTCCCTGGTGCCGAGTTGCGACAGATACCCTCGAATCTCGATGCCCAGCCGCTCGCGAAGGTACTTGCGGGCAATGGCGCCTGCCGCGACTCGCATCGCAGTCTCCCGGGCAGAGGAACGGCCGCCGCCACGATAATCACGGATGCCGTATTTCTGTTGGTAGGTGTAGTCGGCATGCCCGGGCCGGAACTTGTCCTTTATCGCCTCGTAGTCCCGGTTACGCTGGTCCACGTTGCGAATCAGCAGGCCGATCGGCGTCCCGGTGGTTTTGCCCTCGAATACTCCGGAGAGGATCTCGACCTCATCGGGCTCCTTGCGCTGCGTAACATGGCGCGACTTTCCAGGCCTGCGTCGGTCGAGATCCGCCTGGATATCACTGGCTTGCAGCTCCATCCCCGGCGGACAGCCGTCGACAATACAGCCGAGCGCGACGCCGTGGCTTTCACCAAACGTCGTTACGACAAAATTCTGCCCAATGCTGTTGCCCGACACCTATAAATCCTGCAAATCGCTTTTCGTCAGCAAGAATACCCCGAACCCGCCATGCTCGAACTCCAGCCAGGTAAATGCAATACCCGGATAGTGGCTTTCGAGCGCCGGCTGACTGTTGCCGACTTCGCAGACGAGTACGCCATCATCCTCGAGGAAACGTGACGCATGATGCAGGATGACGTTGACCGAATCCAGACCGCGCTCGCCGGCCGCCAGGCCGAGTTCCGGTTCGTGGCGAAATTCGTCGGGCATGGATTGCAGATCGTCCACATCGACGTAAGGCGGGTTGCTGACGATCAGGTTGTAGCGCCGCCCGGCGAGTTGCTCGAAAAAGTCCGATCGAATCGCGTGAACGCGGTCTTCGAGGCCGTGCCGGGCGATGTTGATTCGGGTAACGTCGAGCGCGTCGCTGGAAATATCGACGGCATCGACCTCGGCCCCGGGAAACGCGTATGCCAGGGCGATCGCGATGCATCCGCTGCCCGTTCCGAGGTCTGCCGCGCGCCGGACCCTGGCGGGGTCGACCCACGGTTCGAATCGACTTGCAATCAGTTCGGCAATTGGCGACCTCGGCACGAGCACGCGCTCGTCGACATAGAAGTCGAGCCCGGCGAACCAGGCCTCGTTGACGAGATAGGCCAGCGGGATACGCTCATCGACGCGGCGCGTGGCGAGTGCGTCGATCTCCTGCTGTTCGGCCGCGCTCACCTGACGGCCGTACGCCTCCGCCGCATCGGCGTGTGAAAGCCCCAGGGCCGCGAACACGAGCCATGCCGCCTCGTCGAGCGCGTTGTCCGTGCCATGGCCGTAGCTGAGCCCGGCCGCCGCAAACCGGTCCGCAATCTCGCGTATAAGCTGCTCGACGGTCGGGCTGTTGCGCGTATCCGGTGCCATAAGCGGTGAGTGTCGTTTAGAATATGCGCCTCGCGCAAACCCTCCGCAGGAAATGATGAATCCCAGGAAAATCTTTATCGCGACCGTTGCGATCGTCGCCATCGCAGTGGGTGCCTGGTTGTCGTACCAGGTGGCATCGCCGCCCCGGGCGCAATCAACGCGCGCCGCCACGCTGCTGAACGGGGCAAACGCCCTGCCGGAATTCACCCTCGTCGACCATACGGGTGCGCCGGTTGGCGCCGATGTGTTCACGGGTCAGTGGGACCTCGTATTTTTCGGTTTCACCCATTGCCCGGATGTTTGTCCCCTGACGCTGCAGGTGCTGGCATCGGCCAGGCAACAGCTCGCTGACAGTGGCTTTGAACCCTTGCCGAGAATCGTGCTGGTCAGCGTCGATCCCGAACGCGACACGCCGGACAAGCTGGCCCAGTATGTGTCGCACTTCGGCGAGGGCAATCTCGGCATCACCGGTGAACTGGAGGAACTGCGCAAGCTGACCGGCGCGCTGGGTATCTTTTTCGGGAAAAGCATGCGCGAAGATGGCAGTTACTTGGTCGACCATTCGTCAGCCGTGCTGGCCTTCGATCCGAACGGCCAGTTCCGCGCCCTGTTCGGGTCACCGCATCAGGCTGAAAATTACGTGCACGACATCCCGATCATCGTGGACCAGTCATGAACAGGTTCGTCCCGATTCTTGCCGTTGCTTTGGTCGTCGCCTGTAGCGACGCTCGGGCGCCGCTGGTTGCCAGCGACGTCACGATCAACAAACCGATGCCCGGCATGCAGATGGCAGCCGGCTACCTGACGCTGACGAATAACAGTCCCGAGCCGATCACGATCACCGATGTCACGAGCCCGCAATACGGGGCCGTCGAAATGCACGAGACGATGATTGAGGACGGTATCTCACGAATGATCGAACTCAGCGAGGTGACGATCGAGCCATCGTCGTCGGTCGCTTTCGAACCGGGCGGCAAGCACCTGATGCTGATGCGCCAGAAGGGTGAACCGGACCTCGTGACCCTCGAATTGCATGCCGATGAAACCGTGGTGCTGACCATCAGCGTCGCACCGGGTGACTGAATACGATGCTCGCCCGTCTGTTCGTTTTGCTGCAATACGTGCTGCCCCGGTACTGGCTGACGTCGTTGATCTACCGGGTCGCCCGGGTGCGCAATGTTGCAGTCAAGGATTTCCTGATCCGCCGCTTCATCAAGCTTTATGACGTCAATATCGATGAGGTCAAGCTCGAAGTGCCTGCCGGCTTTGAGACCCTCAATGCATTTTTCATCCGCGAGCTGGGTGACGGCGTCCGTCCCGTTGATCGAAAAGCATCCGCCGTCGTTTCCCCGGTGGACGGCATTGTTAGCAGCGCCGGTAAAATCGACGGCAATCGCATCTTCCAGGCGAAGGGCCTCGATTATTCACTCGAGGACCTGCTTGCAACGGACCTGCAGCAGGCGCGGCGCTTTGTGGATGGCGCATATGCGACGATCTACCTCGCCCCTTACAATTATCATCGTGTGCATGCGCCCTGCGATGGCCGCCTTACGGCTGCACATTACATTCCCGGCGATCTGTTCAGCGTCAACACCGCAACCGCCGCGAACGTGCGCGGGCTTTTTCGCCGTAATGAGCGCCTTGCGCTTCACTTCGAGACCGATCGCGGCCCCTGGTCGCTGATTTTCATTGGTGCCCTCAATGTCGGAAGCATCAGCACACCCTGGAGTGGCGAAGTCCGGCCGCGCAAGTCCGGAGTTGTCGAGACGTTCTACCTCGATGATGCCCCCCGGGATGTCCAAAAGGGCGACCTGTTGGGATGGTTCAATATGGGCAGCACCGTCATTCTGCTGACACCCGCCCGGTATTGCGAGTGGAACGATGCGCTCGTTGCCGATGCGACGGTGCAAATGGGCGAACGAATCGGCACCACCACAGGTTCATGAGCAACTGGAAACCGCTGTCCGATACAAGCGTCGCAATGCGCCGGGCCGCCCTGATTGAGAGAGCGCGGCAATATTTTTCAGACCAGGGATTACTGGCGGTGGACACGCCGGCGCTCGGCCGCTATGCGATCTCCGACCCGAACATCGAGAGCCTTCGAGTGCGTGCCAAACCGGGCAAGGACAGCTTCCTGCAGACCTCACCCGAGTTCTACATGAAACGATTGCTCGCCAGTGGCTACCCGGATATTTACTCGATTAGCCGCGTGTTTCGGGATGGCGAATCAGGCCGACGGCACCTGCCGGAATTTACGATGGCCGAGTGGTACCGACTCGGATTTGGACTCGACGCCATCGTCGAAGACTGCACCAACTTCATTGCGGCATGCCTCGGGATGGCGACGCCTGATGACAGCATTGTTCGATTGGATTACTACGATGCAATCGCCCGATACGCGGACATCGATGCGCTTGCCGCGGAAACTGGCGATCTCGTCAGCCGGGCGACCGAGGATTCGCGACTGCAGCAGGAGCTCGCTGGTGATCGCAACGCAGCTCTCGACCTGATAATGAGCACGATCGTCGCACCCGGCCTGGCCCCCGATCGGCTAACCGTGATTCAGCATTACCCTGCAGACCAGGCCGCGCTGGCTCGTTTATGCCCGCAGGACGAGCAGGTCGCGGATCGCTTCGAAGTGTTTTGCGGCGACCTCGAACTTGCCAACGGCTACGTGGAACTCACCGACGCGAACGAACAACGGCGGCGTGTCGAGAGAGACATTGCGGCACGGGAGCAGTCAGGGAAAAGCAGCCTGCCGGTCGACGAGACCCTGATCGCCGCGCTTGAAGCCGGCCTGCCTGAGTGCGCAGGTGTGTCTGTGGGCATCGAGCGCTTGCATATGGTGCTCGATCACGCCGAGGATATACGCGACGTCATTACCTTTGCCACGGAGACATCGTGACGGATACCGATTACACGTTGCTGCAGTCGCAATTGGCGGCCCTGATCGGCGACGAGGACGATGCGCTGGCCAATGCCAGCAATTTCGTCGCGCTGCTCTACAACGCACTCGACGATATCAATTGGCTCGGCATTTACGTGCTGCGCGACGACGAACTCGTGCTCGGGCCGTTCCAGGGCAAAACGGCTTGCGTGCATATACCGCTGGGCCGAGGCGTTTGCGGCACTGCCGCCGCAACCCTGGAAACTCAAGTGGTGCCCGATGTTCATGCATTTGACGGACACATCGTCTGCGATGCCGATTCGCGTTCCGAAATCGTCGTACCGCTGCTCGTCGATGGCAGGTTGATCGGCGTACTCGATATCGACAGCCCGATACTCGACCGCTTCAGTGCGGCGGACAAGGATGGCATCGAGTCATTATGCCGAGCCTACTGCGACGTTCAGTCGCGCTCGGCGGGGTTCATTTGATGCGCGAGACGTATTCCTTCGATCGCGTATCGACCTTGATCACTTCGTTCTGATCAACGAACAGCGGCACGCGTACCACTGCCCCTGTCGAAAGCTTCGCCGGCTTTACCCCGCCGCTGGCTGTATCGCCCTTCACGCCCGGATCCGTTTCGACGATTTCCAGTTCCACGAAATTCGGCGCCTCGACGATCAGCGGTTCGTTGTTCCACAGTGTGATCTGGCAGACGTCGCCATCCGAAATCCAGTCCTTGGCTTCACCAACCGCATTCTCGTCTGCGGCAAATTGCTCAAAAGTATCGGGCACCATGAAGTGCCAGAACGCGCCGTCGGAATAGAGATACTGCATCTCGGTGTCGATGACGTCGGCCGCCTCTACGCTTTCGCCTGACTTGAACGTTTTGTCGACGGTCTTGCCCGTTTTGAGGTTCTTGATCCGGACCCGGTTGAAGGCCTGGCCCTTGCCGGGCTTGACGAATTCATTCTCGACGATGATGCAGGGATCGTTGTCGATAATGATCTTGAGTCCCGAGCGAAACTCGTTGGTGCTGTAATTTGCCATAATCTGGGATGATACCGAAGTCCCGGTTCTGTGCCACTGGACCGCGAATTATCACAATGATCGTGCCGAAATCACACCGAAATTTGATACTCGTCACGCTTTTATAACCCCGATCGGGACAGCCGGGACAGCGGTGCTAGACTCGGAGCTTCTTAACAGAATCCGAGCCAAACGGATGGCCTCGGACCGTTGCAAGGAACGCAATTTGAACGGGCGTCACAGCATATCCATTGCCGTTCTGACCGAAAATCAGGACGACGTTGAATTGATCAACAGCTCGCTGCGCGATGGCGGCCACGCCGCGCACTGCCATTGGATCAACAACCCCAAGCACCTCAGCGAAACGCTCAGGGACGAAAACGTCGAGCTGCTGATACTGAACTGTGACAACTATCCCGATACGATCCGCCAGGTTGGCAAGCAAAAGGACCGCTTCAATCCCGAAGTCCCTGTAATAGCGCTGCAAGAGCAGGCGGACGAACTCAGAATCCAGAGGGCCATGAACAACGGCGCCGTCGACCTCGTGTCGATCGGCAACAAGGACCGTCTGCAATCGGTCGTTACGCGCGAATTGCGGGCGTTGCGAGTCGAGCGGGCTCTCAACTCCACTATCCATTCTGCAGCCGAGTACAAGAAGCAGCTCAAGGACTACATGCAGTCTTCGCCCGAGGCTATCGCACTGGTGGAGGATGGCATCATTACCGACGTCAATGAGTCATGGCTGAAGCTTTTCCGGGCTGCCAGTAATGACGAGGTGACCGGACTGCCCCTGATGGACAACTTCGACGCTGAGAGTCACGCCGCCATCAAGGGCGCGCTTGTCGCCGCGATCGCCGGCAAATGGGCTGCCGACGAGAAACTGGTCGCGAAATCGCACATCACGGGCGACGACTCCAATGAACTGCACGTCGAGTTTAAGAAATTTGCTTTCGAGAACGGTCCTTGTGTAAAGGTCAAGGTGGCAGCGCCCGATCAGAACAGCCAGGAGCCAACCAAGCTCGTGCATGATGCGCTCAAGCGTGATCCGACGACACTGTTCTTTCATCGCGCCCAATTGCTCGAACGTGTTCAGAAGCGCCTGTCCCGCAAGCCGTCATCAGGTATGCATGCGCTTGCCTATATCAAGATCGACAAGTTTGGCGACGTTATCAATAAAGTCGGAATACTCAACTCTGACGAGATCCTCGGCCAGTTTGCAGAAGCCGTGCGCAAGCGAATGCATCCACGCGATGTTGCGGGTCGCTTCGAAGGCACGGCACTTCTCGTGTTGCTCGAACGCGGCAATGCCCGCGACGCAGAGGTATGGGGCAAGCAAGTGTGCGAGTACGTACGCAAGCAGACCTTCGAGGTTGATGATCGCTCCGCACAATTGACGTGTACGATCGGTGTTTGTGCGGCCAACGAGGTCTACGGCACGCTCGAGGAGTTTGTTGCTGCGGCGGTTGATGCTTACGATGTTGGCCACGAAAACGGCGGCAACACGGCGACGCTCAACGAGAGCGCCGATGAGGACTCCAAGCAAAAAGAGTTCGACCAGATCTGGGTCCGGCATCTCAAAGCCGCGCTTATGGACAACCGCTTCCGGCTCGCGCAGCTGCCGATTGCCGGGTTACGCAGTGACGGCATCGAGATGTATGACCTTCTCGTACGCATGCTCGACGAACAGGGCAATTCGGTGCTGCCCTCCGAGTTCCTCCCGGCTGCCGAACGCAGCAACATGATGAAACATATCGACCGCTGGATGATCAAGGCGGCGATCGATTTCTGCCAGAGTAACGAGGCGGACCGGGTATTCGTTCGACTGTCCAGGCAATCGGTGCTCGACAAGACCACCATTCCTTGGATGGAACAGGAGTTCGAGAAATACGATTTCGACTGCACGCGCCTCGTGATGCAGATTCCGGAACGCGATGCGGCGAAACATATCAAGCAAACGCGATCCATCGCATCCAAGCTGCGCAAGATGGGCGTCGGATTTGCGCTCGAGCACTACGGAGTCGACTGCGAGAAGTTCCAGATACTCGACATGCTCAAGCCCAACTACATCAAGGTCGATGGCGAGTTGATGCACTCGCTGATGACCGACAATGAAACGCAGCGCAATGTCGAAAGAATCGTGCGCGCTGCCACCGAACGCGATATCAAGTCGATTGCCGAACGCGTCGAAAATGCCAACGCCATGGCTGTACTTTTCCAGCTGGGGCTCGATTACATGCAGGGGCATTATGTCAATGAGCCCGAAGTCGTATTGCAGGACACCGCGAACCGCAAACAGACATCGCTCGCCGACCTGGCCGCTGCAAATGCCAACTGATTGATTTTTATAGACTTGCAAGTGTGATCTGGGTCACACACAGGAGGTCGACCCACGCGCTAACCGGCACCGCTTTACGACACATAAAATGGCGATCAGTGCGGGTGCGACCGCAACACGGGGTACAGGGAAGTGAACAAGACGACAAGGATAGGATCAGCGCTGGTCGTTTTCGGCGGCACCATGGCCGCCGCGCCAGCCTCCGCGCTCGAACTGGGCGAACTGAAAGTACACTCGACGCTCGGCCAGCCACTGCGCGCAAGCATCGCATATGCCCTGGGTCCCAATGAGGCGCTCTCGGACACCTGTGTAACGCTACAACGCGTTCGCGGCAGCAACCTGCCGTCGATTGGCACTGGCGCCGTGACCATTGCCAACGGCGTCATCACAGTCGCCGGGAATTCGATCGTGCGCGAGCCCATGGTATCGCTGCGCCTGACCATTCGATGCCATTACACGCCGCGGCTGATGCGCGACTTCATGGTGTTAGTGGATCCGACGGTCATCAACTCGGCGCCTGTCGACGCGCCCACAGCGGATCGCATCGCCGCCCGGCCGACGCTGATCGCGCCTCCGCTCACTCGGTCTGCCCCGGCCGTGCCGCAGCGCCCCCCAAGCCGCGATCCGATTGCGGCCGGCTCGCAATACCTCGTGCAACCGGGCGACTCGCTGTCGCGGATCGCCCAACGGGTCGGGAACACGCCAGGCGGGCTCGCGGATACGGCGAATGCGATTTTCGCGGCCAATCCGGACGCTTTCATCGATAATGATCCCAACAGGATCAAAGCGGGTAGCTGGCTGACGATCTCGGTCTCGGACGGCTGGGCCGCAGCTGCCGTAGCCGACGCTCCACAGCCATATGAACCGGCCGCTGCTGATTCGTCCCAGCCGCCGGTGACGGGCACGGTTTATGATCCCGAGAAGACTGTTGACTTCTCATCCCCGGACGAACACGTCCAGATCGTCGAACCGGTTGAGATCTCCGAGCCGGCTGAGCCTGTTGCCGAAATCCTCGAAGAAATTCCCGAACCGGCGGCATTGCAACCGCAAAATGAATTGCGCCCAGGCGACATTATTGTCGAGCCGACGATCTCGATCCCTGATACCCGGCTTGAAGGGCCGCAGACGACAGCGAATGCGCCGAACGCGGCTTACTCCATCATCCGGCAACCGGCCAAGCCGGAGACGGCAGAGACCAACTGGCTGCTGTGGCTGGGTTCCGGTGCGGCGGTAGTCGTTGCGCTAATGCTGGCGTTTGGTCGCCGCCTTCGCGATCGCTTCGGATCGAAGCCGATCGCTCCCGCGGCAGCGAAAGCACAGTCAGAACCGCGGGAGGCACCGCCCGTCGAGGCGATCAGCGATGTCGACATCGATATTTCGGATGATTCCCCAACGGCAGAAAACCTCGCGCTCGACGCCGATCTCATCATGGGCACAGGCCTTAGCGAGACCGCGGACGTCGATGTCGCAAGCGACTTCGCATTCGCCGCAACAACGGAACTGGATCTCGAGTTAACCAAGGAGATGGCGGAAGACACGGACCAACCCGAGACCGACATCATTCCGCCGATCGGCGCCGATGAGAGCGGGATCCTCAAGAACGAAGTTCTCCCTGAGGACGATGACTACGATATGTCTGTCATCATTGACGCGACGAAGATGCCCGATCCATCCGATGTCACCGAGCGCGATCTCGAGGCCGTCGCTGTTGAAGACAACGACGAGACCCTGATAACCGACGATTACACGGTCAGCCAGGATGCCGACTACAAGGTCCTGGAGCAGGACTACGAGGACGAGTTGACTGCGACGCAGGCGCTGAATGCCGAGATCCAGAAAGCTGCGGAAGACCTGGCCGTCAATCTGGATGCCGCTCAGACCACCTTGAACGAGACCGGCATCAACCCGACCGGATCGCTGGATGGACTCGATGTGACAGCACAGATGCCTGCCAACGACGACGAGCACATCGGTGACAACGACGACACCGGCGTCAACCCGACGATCAACATCGATTCCGCGGACGATACGGTCGAGATGCCCAATAAGGGCAAGAAAACCGGCTAGTCGGTGTCGGGTCCAATGCCGACCAGGCGGTCGACACTGCGCCAGCCACGAGGCAACAGACCACCGCGCAGTGCCCGCTCGCCGTAGTACGGATCCGAGTCGTTCCAGCGTATTGTCATCATGCGCGAACCGCAGTAGACCTGCAGGTCACCGTCCTCGGGCACGACTGCAGCAGCAACCAGCTTTTCTTCGCCCGCCTTGTACTTCTTCGTCGGGATATTGATCAACTTGTTGCCCTTACCCTTGGCGAGTTCGGGCAGATCGTCCATTTCGAACATGAGCAGGCGGCCGATACTGCTAACAGCCGCAATCAGGCATTCCGTATCCTTCGGCACCGGTGCCGGTACCACCGTTTTGCCGCCAGGGGGAACGCGCAGGATCGCCTTACCGGCCTTGTTGCGCGTGACGAGGTCTTCGAGTGTCGCAATGAAGCCATAGCCGGCATCACTTGCAAGCAGATATTTCTGCTCGTTGTCACCGATCATTGCACCGCAGAATTCAGCGCCGTCGGGTGGTTTGAAACGACTCGACAATGGCTCACCCTGCCCGCGCGCAGACGGCAACGTGCCGGCGATTACGCTGTAGACGCGCCCGGTACTGTCGATAAACATCGCCAGTTGGTTACTGCGCCCCTGGGCTGCGGCCAGATACGCATCACCCGACTTGTAGCTGAGCGCCGCAGGATCCACTTCATGGCCTTTGGCGGCCCGGGCGAAGCCACGCTGCGAGAGGATGACGGTAACGGGCTCACTCGAAACGAGTTGTGTCTCATCGAGTGCCTGCGCCGCCTCCCGTTCGACGATCGCAGTGCGACGATCATCACCGTACGCCTCGGCATCCTCGAGAATCTCCTTTTTGATCAGCGTCTTCAGGCGTGCGGCGCTTTTCAGGGTCTTCTCGAGTATGTCCCGCTCGTCGTTGAGCTCATCCTGCTCACCCTGGATCTTCATTTCCTCGAGCTTCGCGAGATTCCGCAGGCGCAGGTTGAGGATTGCTTCGGCCTGAATGTCGCTGAGCTTGAATTTCTTCATCAGCACCGGCTTCGGCTCGTCCTCGGTGCGGATAATCTTGATGACCTCGTCGATGTTCAGGTAGGCAACGAGCAAGCCGTCGAGGATGTGCAGACGGTCGACCACGATTTGCAGACGGTGGGCAAGCCGGCGCTTCACGGTGTCCTTGCGGAATTTGACCCACTCCTTCAGCAGGCCGACGAGATCGAAGGCCTGCGGTCGGCCATCGAGGCCGATGATATTCATGTTGACGCGCACGGTGCGCTCGAGCGACGTCGTCGAGAACAGGTGCGACATCAACTCGTCCTTGTCGACCCGGTTGGAGCGCGGCGAGATAACGAGCCGCGTCGGCTCCTCGTGATCCGACTCGTCGCGCAGGTCCTCGACCTGGGGCAGTTTCTTGTTGCGCATCTGCGTCGCAATTTGCTCGAGCACCTTGCTGCCCGAGATCTGGTACGGCAGCGACGTGATGACGATGTCGCCATTCTCGACCTTGTAAGCCGCGCGCAGCCGTAACGTGCCGCTGCCTGTCGCATAGATCTGCTTGATGTCGGTGCGCGGCGAGACGAGCTCGCCACCTGTCGGGAAGTCCGGTCCCTTGATGTGCTTCATCAGGGCGGCGACCGTCGCCTTGGGATTATCGATCAGGTGGATGAGTGCGCTCGCGACCTCGTTGAGATTGTGCGGCGGCACATCGGTCGACAGGCCGACAGCGATTCCTGTCGTGCCATTGAGCAACAGGTTGGGCAAGCGCGCGGGCAGGACGACCGGTTCGTTGATCGTGCCGTCGAAGTTCGGAACCCAGTCGACCGTGCCCTGGCCGAGTTCCTGCAGCAGGCACTTCGAATACGGCGCCAGGCGCGACTCGGTGTAGCGCATGGCCGCGAAGGATTTCGGATCGTCAGTCGAACCCCAGTTACCCTGCCCATCGACAATCGGATAGCGATAGGAGAAGTCCTGTGCCATTAGCACCATCGCCTCGTAACAGGCCGAGTCGCCATGCGGATGGAATTTGCCAATGACATCACCGACCGTACGCGCGGACTTCTTGGGTTTCTGGCCGGCCGAGAGGCCCAGCTCGCTCATCGCATAGATGATGCGCCGCTGCACCGGCTTCAGCCCATCGCCGATTTGCGGCAACGCACGGTCGAGAATGACGTACATCGAGTAGTCGAGGTAGGCCTTCTCAGTGTACTCCTTGAGCGGCTGCTGCTCGACGCCTTCGAGATTGAGACTGCTTTGCATATTCATACCTCGGCAAGATTGCCTTTGGTCTCGAGCCACTTGCGGCGGTCCTTCGCTCTTTTTTTCGCCAGCAACATGTCCATCGTCGCATCGGCCTTGTCCTTGCCGGTCACTGTGAGCTGCACGAGTCGGCGTGTATCGCGATTCATCGTCGTCTCGCGAAGTTGCGTGGGGTTCATCTCGCCGAGTCCTTTGAAGCGTGTCACCGTCACCTTGCCCCGCAATTTCTCGGCCTCGATGCGATCGAGAATGCCCTTGCGCTCGCTGTCGTCGAGCGCGTAGAACACTTCCTTGCCGACATCGATTCGATACAGCGGCGGCATCGCCACATAAACGTGCCCCGCGAGCACGAGTTCGCGGAAGTGGCGCAGGAACAGCGCGCACAATAGTGTCGCGATGTGCAGGCCGTCCGAATCGGCATCGGCCAGGATGCAGATCTTGTGATACCGCAGGTTGTCGAGGTTCGTGTTGCCCGGATCGACGCCAAGCGCGATGCTGATGTCATGCACTTCCTGGGAGCCGAGGATCTCGCCCGAATCGACTTCCCACGTATTCAGGATCTTGCCCCTCAAAGGCATGATGGCCTGCGTGTTGCGGTCGCGCGCCTGCTTGGCCGAGCCGCCCGCCGAATCACCTTCGACGAGAAACAGCTCGCACAGCTCGGGCTCCTGGGATGTGCAGTCGGCCAGCTTGCCCGGTAACGCGGGTCCGGTGACGATCTTCTTGCGGACGACTTTTTTCGCGGCCTTGAGACGCTTCTGCGCTTTGGAAATGGCGAGCTGCGCAATCTGATCGCCGGTCTCCGGATGCTGGTTGAGCCACACCGAGAATCCGTCCTTGACGACGCCTGCCACGAAAGCTGCAGACTCTCGCGAGGACAACCGCTCCTTGGTCTGGCCCGAGAATTGCGGGTCCTCGAGCTTGGCGCTGAGCACAAAGTTGAGCCCGTCCCAGACATCTTCGGGTGCGATCGAGACACCGCGAGGCAACAGACTCCTGAAATCGGCGAACTCGCGAATGGCGTTCGTCAGGCCCGTGCGCAGGCCGTTGACGTGCGTACCACCTTGCGGCGTCGGAATCAGGTTGACGTAGCTCTCGGTGACCGACTGGCCGCTGTCAGTTGCCTGCCATGCGAGCGCCCAGTCGACGGCCTCGTTGTTGCCGGCAAGGCTGCCCGAGAACGGCTCGGCCGGCAGCAGTTCGCCGCCACCGATAGTCTCGACGAGGTACTCCTCGAGCCCGCCCGTGTAGCACCATTCGGTCTTCTCTTTGGGTTTCTCGACCGTCAGCCGGACCCTGAGGCCCGGGCATAACACGGCCTTCGCCTTGAGAACATGCTTGAGACGCGAGACGGAGAATTTGGCCGTATCGAAATACTTCGGGTCCGGCCAGAACCGGATCGTCGTGCCGGTATTGGCCTTGCCGACCGTGCCGACCTCTTCGAGCTTGCCGCGCTTCTTGCCGCCGACAAAGCTCATGTTGTATTCCTTGCCGCCGCGGCGGATCCAGACCTCGAGGTTCTTCGACAACGCGTTCACAACCGAAACGCCTACGCCGTGCAAGCCGCCCGAAAACTGATAGTTCTTGTGCGAGAACTTTCCGCCCGCATGCAGGCGCGTAAGTATCAGCTCGACGCCCGGGATCTTCTCCTTCGGGTGTTTGTCCACGGGCATGCCGCGACCGTCGTCGTCGACTTCCAGAGAGCCGTCCTTGTAGATCGTGACGTCGATTTTCTTGCAATGACCGGCGAGCGCTTCGTCGACGCTGTTGTCGACGACTTCGTGTGCCAGGTGATTCGGCCGGGTGGTATCGGTGTACATGCCGGGCCGGCGCCGTACAGGCTCCAGCCCGCTCAGGACTTCAATGTCCGCCGCGTCGTAACGTTTTGCCATCTGCCTTTTGCCAGAGGTTGCTCAAGCGATGCTCGCCGGATTCTAGCCTGATTGACTCGGGTCTGCACCTGCGACAGGCTAGACACCTTATGAGATTAGGGCTATCGACAATTCTGTGCGCGATCGTCGTATTCACTGCCGCGTGCAGTGGCGGAGGCGGTGGTAATGGTGGCGCACAGCAGCCTCCTCCGCCGCCACCTCCACCGCCACCATCGAACAATGCGCCGCCGTTTCAGGCCGGTATGTTCGTGAACACGACAAACTGGTCATCGATCCGGTTCGAGGTCGGCATGATCTTCGAACCGTCGCCCGACGATGTCAGGCGAGTCGCGCCTTCGGGCGTCGCCGCGGGCGACTACGACGGCGATGGTGATACCGACCTGTTCATCGTGCGTGGCGACATCGGTCCGAATCTGCTCTATCGCAATGACGGGAATATGAAGTTCGTTGACGTTGCCGATTCGGCCGGAGTGGCCTTCACGCTGTCACCGACAGAAAATCTCAGGCATGGCGGTCCGATGTTCGCCGACATGGACGGCGACGGGGACCTGGATCTCTTTGTTGGCGGCTTGGGGAACGACCCCTCGCGACTGTTCGAGAATAACGGCGACGGAACGTTTACGAACATCACCGCCGGTTCCGGCATCGATACCATTTTCAAGGCCCACACCGTATCGGCCGCCTTCGGTGACTACGATCGTGACGGAGACCTGGACCTCGTTGCCGCACACTGGGGCTCGCTCAGCAACTATGATGATCCTGGCGACACGGGACACCTGTGGCGCAATGACACCGATGCGAATGGCATCCGGTTTCAAAGCGTGAGTGAAGCCTCCGAATTGTCACCGACGATCTTAAACCTCCCCGACCCGCTGGCTACGCTCGACCCGATCTACGACTACACGTTCGCGCCCGGTTTTTACCGCATCAACGACGACCTCTATCCTGACCTGCTCATGGCCGCCGACTTCAATCGGTCGCAGTATTTCACCAACGATCAGGATGGCACGTTCACGAATGCGACCGATGTCGACGTCCTGATCGACGGCAACGGCATGGGATCGGCTGTCGGCGATTACGACAACGATGGCGACCTCGACTGGTTTGTGACCAGTATCGAATGCGATGCTCAGTCCAGTTGCCAGGCGGATACGCTGTCGCGAATCGGCAATCGCCTGTATCGCAACGAGAATGGCGTTTTCGAAGACGTGACCGACGCCGCCGGCGTAAGGTCGGGCGGCTGGGGCTGGGGTGCGTGTTTTCTCGATTTCGACAACGACGGCGATCTCGACATCTATCACACCAATGGCTGGCCTCGCAGCGACAATTTCAATGACTGGACCGTCGACAAGAGCCGCTTGTTTGTGTCGGATGGCGCCGGTGGCTTTACCGAGCAAGCTGCTGACTTCGGCCTCGACGATACTGACGAAGGCCGCGGCGTAGTCTGTACCGATCTCGACGGCGACGGCGATATCGACATCCTGCAGCTGCACCGGACGTCGCCCGGCGGTGCGACCTTGTGGCGCAACGACAACGACCAGAACAACTATCTTCAGGTTAAATTACTTGGCGCGCCGCCGAACACCGAGGCCGCAGGTGCACGCATCACGGTAGATATTGGAGGCACTACCCAGATGCGGGAGGTCTCCATCGCGAGTAACTACGTCTCGCAAAACCCGACCGTGCAGCACTTCGGGCTCGGCGGCGCAATGCAGGTCGATCAATTGACCGTCGAATGGCCGGACGGCCAGACGACGGTCATGAACAATGTCCAGGCGGGACAACTGGTTGAGATTGCCCAGCAGTAAATTGTCGGGGCAGAATTCTATTCTGCTCATGGCTGCATGGAGAGCCGCGCGTCTGCTTTGACAATGGACCACAGATCAGTATCATTCTGTAATTAGAATCAGTCTAAATTCAGTTATCCCTCTTCCGATCGTGAATGACAGAGCCGCCATCCGAGATTTGAGTCTTGCGGGGCGGCCGACGTGCCCGAGGACAGCAAAGCGTTTACGGATATTGACGATCGAATCCGCTGCAGGAATTACGAAGTTTGGTTAGGAGATAGTAATGTCAGCAAGAGCGAAAGATGTCGCAAACGAAGGAAAATGCCCGGTCATGCACGGTGGACGCACGGCGTTGCACGGTGACAGCACCGGGAACGATTACTGGTGGCCGAACCAGCTCAACCTATCAATTCTGCACCAGCACTCTGCCCTGTCGAACCCGATGGGCGAGGACTTCGACTACGCCGAAGAGTTCAAGAAGCTGGACGTGAAGGCATTGAAGCAGGACCTTTACGCCCTGATGACGGAGTCGAAGGACTGGTGGCCGGCCGACTATGGTCACTACGGGCCGCTGTTCGTTCGCATGACCTGGCATGCTGCGGGCACCTACCGCGTCGGCGACGGCCGCGGCGGCGGCGGCATGGGCTCGCAAAGGTTCGCGCCGACCAACAGCTGGCCTGATAACGCCAACCTGGACAAGGCGCGCCGGCTGCTCTGGCCCATCAAGCAGAA